>ERZ791815.40-NODE-40-length-146757-cov-24.709840_pt1 | contig 146757 bp, 105 predicted proteins | sample MGYA00510302_ERZ791815 | MGnify/ENA primary metagenome ERZ791815 (study PRJEB30046, sample SAMN00791995) | human gut metagenome | study: EMG produced TPA metagenomics assembly of the A metagenome-wide association study of gut microbiota in type 2... | reverse complement strand
CATTCTTTACCGATGGATATGAAAAGAGGATGTATCGGAATTTTGATACACCCTCTTTCTAAAAACAAATTGTCAGAACATACTGTGGGTATACTTTATAAAAAATCGTATAAAAGTTGTGCTTTTGCGTATGCGATTCGCCAATTACAAATAAACCGCTAACTTCAGGAATAAACTTTTTTATATGGATGCTCTTTTTGAAATCTACTCCTGTCGCATCCATTAATTTAAAGATAGACTCTTTGGCAGACCACAGTAATAATGTGTGGATGAGTTCTTTGTTCGAGTCGATCGACTGTATTTCAGAAACACTTAAAAATTTTTCCTTTAGAGCGAGAACCTTTGTTGCAATTCTTTCGACATCGATTCCTATCGGCCGGGAAGATATTGCAACGGCAATACAACATTGAGTATGAGAAACAGAAATATATTCAGATGAAGAAACAAGATAAGGCTTTCCATTATCATTATATTTCATTTCCGCCTCTCCTTTTTGCAGCAAATTTATCAGAATTCGGGTCGTAAGCTTTTCTATCTTCCGTTTTTCTGTTTTACAAGACGTCATTATCGACTCATACAAATGTGTATTTCCTAATATCGATAACAGTTCTTCCGGAGTTTCCTCAGGTTTCCAAAGAGCAATCCTAACACCCGGAATCATTTCTTGTATAGAGATTAACGGCATATTATTTTTGAGGTTGTACGGTTTCTATCAAGTGCATAATATCTTGTGTCACATATTCTATCACCGGAGCAACAGAATCTCTCTTAACAGGAGTATCGAAGTATAATGCCCCTCGAAAAAGATAGGAAATACTGTCGGTAACCGTAAACTGCAACGGTGTCGCCGTATTTCCTGTTAACGAATATAAAGTAGCATATAAATGCCGTTCAGCATTTTCATACAATTGAGCCTGAATTTTTTCCGCCTTGATTCCGTGACGATATACAAGCTCTTTACTTTCAGCAAAAATACGGGTTTTATTTTTTTTGTCTATGGGAATATAAGTGCAATAAACCGTAGCTTCATAACGAGGATATATAATATTTATCCATGCAGATGCAACAGAATTGTCTATGATACCTTGCGCGCTCTGCGATATTTCAAAAGAAAGGGGAAAACCGGTTTTATCAATTAATTTATACGCTTTCGGATGAGGATCGATTCGCAAATATCCGTCAGGTTTAGGAGAATAATCCTGACAACAGCCCGCTACTGTAAGCAGTATCAACAACATAAAAAGGAATATTCCGAACCCATAATAATACAAAGTCCGAGCTTGTTTATTCTTTTTCTTCACGGTCGATTCTGACTTTAATCTTAATTATACGACGTTTATCTACTTCTAAAATAGTAAACAGATATTTCCCATAACAAATTTTCTCTTTCTCAGCAGGAAAATCTTCCTTTATTTCTAAAATCAAACCGGCAAGAGTTTCCGCATCTTCCGAAATTTCATTGAAGTCGTTTTCATCTATACCGGTAATTTTATAAAAATCATTCAGCAACGTTTTTCCTTCAAAAATATAAGTATTATCATCGATCTTCACATACTGCTGTTCTTCTTCATCATACTCATCGCTAATTTCCCCGACAATCTCCTCCAGAATATCTTCCATCGTAACGATTCCTGATGTCCCGCCAAACTCATCTACGACGATAGCCATGTGAATTTTCTGTTTCCTGAATTCTTCCAACAAATCATCTATCATTTTCGTTTCAGGGACAAAATATGCAGGCCTTAACAAACTCGACCAATCAAAATCTTTCTCTTTTATATAGGGTAGTAAATCTTTAATATAAATAATCCCTTTAATATTATCCTGTGAACCTTCATACACCGGTAATCGGGAATATCCGGTTTCAACGATTATCTTTATTAACGAAGAAAGGCTGATACGTATATCTATATCTGTCATGTCAACGCGAGAAGTCATTATCTCTTCCACAGTCTTTCCCCCGAACTTGATAATTCCCTCAAGCATTTCTTTCTCTTCATTCTCATCGACCTGAGTCATCTCCAATGCTTGAGAAAGTTCGTTCATAGACAAGTTAGTATTTTTCCGCGAAATATGTTTATTAATAATATGAGTAGATTTAATCAAAGCCCAAGACAGCCAACGAAACATTTTCTCAAGATGGGTCAACGCTCCCGCTGCTCTACGTGCCATAGTCAAAGAGTAATGTTTTGCATAGATCTTCGGCATAATCTCTCCGAAAAGCAACAATAAAAATGTTAAAATTACAACTTGAAACAAAAAAGAGATAACCGGACTTCTGAATATGATCGTTTCCGAAATGAAAAAATTGCAAAGCATTACTACTGCAACATTGACAAGATTATTAGCGATCAAGATTGTCGCCAACAGATATTCAGAACGGGCTAACAGATTTTTTATTAAAACATCCTGAGTCTTTTTTTCTTCTTCGATTTCGGCTTGGTCTTGCGGAGATAAGGAGAAAAACGCAATCTCCGAAGCAGATACAAAACCAGAAAAAACTAAACACAAAAACGCCATAAAGAGCGCAAAAATACCACCTGATGTAATAGGTAAAACCTCTATTGAGGTAAGAAATGTCGATAAATAACTGTCCGGGTCCAAGTAAATAAATATTAGTTAAACATATCGAAGATACTCCTCTCGGAATCTCTCCGCCATACAAGAAATAGTGCCTTCCTGTCAAACCGGGAAGGAACTATTTATGTGTGAGTATGTTGTACTCTTGGCAAAAGTACAATTAAAAAATTAAAAAGGCAAATCATCTATATCATTATTCCCAGAATCCACATTACTTTCCTGTACCGGAGATGTTAATGACGGTTGCACAGGATTATCGATTTGAGAAACCGGAGACGCCCCGATTTGTTCGTTTTTACGTCCCAACAGTTCCATATTATCCGCATAAATCTCTGTCGTATAACGAGTGATATTGCTTTGATCTACCCAAGAACGAGTGCGAATCTTTCCTTCAATATAAAGTTGAGTTCCTTTACGGACATATTTTTCTGCTATTTCCGCCAATCCACGCCACAAAACGATATTGTGCCATTCTGTTTTTTCAGGAATCTGAACTCCTGCACGAGTAGTATATGCCCGATCGGTTGTCGCCAGTGGAAAATTTGCGACACATACATTATTATCGAGATATCTTATATCGGGATCTTTACCCACGTTTCCAATAAGAATAACTTTATTTACTGACATATATATTTAATTAGATTATTTTCCAAATATACAAAACCCTCATAAGAATACGGCTTCTTCAAACGACATTTTTTCGGATTTATCGACTTGCTTTCATTGCTTTAATAATTGCAGAAGTGAATCCGGCATGATCCAACTCATTCAACCCTTTGATCGTTATTCCTCCGGGAGTAGTAACCTTGTCTATTTCAATAGCAGGATGAGTATCATTATTCAATATCAGTTCGGCAGCTCCCTTTACAGACTGTGCAATCATTTTCATTGCCGCTTTCGGATACACTCCCATCTCTACTCCGGCTTCCGTTGCTGCATATATATATTTCAGGACATAAGCGATTCCACAAGAAGTCAAAGCCGTTGTTGCCGCAATCTGCGACTCAGGAATAAGCATTGCCAATCCCATTTCGTTAAAAATATCAACAATTTGCCGTTCTTGTTCTTCCGACGCATTGAAAGATGAAATCAATGTCATACTTGCCATTTCTGATATAGCCGTATTGGGAACTAATCTGAAGATCGTCATTTTAGAAGAAGTTATTTGAGCCAATTGCTCAAGGCTTACACCTGCGGCAATAGAAATCAAAAGTTGTCTCTCCGGATCTATTCTTAACTGTCCCAATACTTCGGACACCAACCAAGGTTTCACAGCCAGAATAATCACATCCGCCCAATTTACGGCCTCTTGATTTTGAGTTACAATCGATATTTCGGGAGCATGACTCTGCAATTGTTCTAACTTTTTTATATCCGGATCAGCCACTATTATGTCACTGTTCTTGATAATTGTTCCTTGAGCTAATCCTTTAGTAATAGCCCCTCCCATATTTCCGGCCCCGATAATTGCGACTTTCATAATTGAATAATTTTAGAATTTATTAAAAATTACTATTCAGATCGTTCTACTTTTTGCTGCTCTTTCTGCTGTTGTTCTTGCATCAAATCATCTCCGAGATGAGTCGTAGCTTCTATAATTTCCCGATCACGTATTTCTTTGGCCTTACGGGCATATACTATCATACGCATAGACTGATCATAAGTAAGATAATTCCATATCCAATTCAACAACACGATTACCTTATTCCGAACACCTAAAATAGATCGTAAATGAACAACCAACCACATTATCCAAGCAAACCAACCCTGCATTTTCACCTTATTAAATTCGGCCACAGCCCGATTACGTCCCACGGTCGCCATAGAACCCAAATTTCGGTAATGGAAAGGTTTCATTTTCATTCCCTTTTCATACCTGACCAGATTTTTTGCCAATAATTCTCCTTGCTGTATTGCGACTTGTGCCAACTGAGGATGTCCATTAGGGTATTTCTTATCGGTCAACTGAATACACTGATCGCCAATCGCAAACACATTATTCAGCCCTATCACCTGATTATATTCATTCACTTTGATTCGGCCACCTCTTCCTATTAAAGAAGAGTCCATATTTCTAATTGGCACGCCAGTTATTCCACTTACCCAAATAAACGTACGCGTTGCTATTGCACTACCGTCTTCGAGAACCACTTTATGATCACGATAATCTACTACTTTTTTATTTAACAGAATATTCACGCCCATTTCCCGAAGAAACTGTTCTGCATGAGCAGAAGATTTTTCGGACATTCCTGCAAGCAGACGAGGTCCTGCCTCAATCAAGTAAATATGCATCAGATTACTGGACATATCGGGATAATCATTCGGTAATACAAATTTTTTCATTTCCGAAAGAACCCCGGCGACCTCCACCCCAGTAGCGCCTCCACCTACAACCACAACATTCAAAAGTTCCTGCTGCTCTTGTTTAGTCGCACAAGTAAGAGCCCGTTCAAAGTTCGCTAAAAGAGCATTTCTAAGGCCCATTGCCTCAGACACATTTTTCATCGGTATCGCCTCTTCTTCAATATGTCGGTTGCCATAGAAATTAGTCGTCGTACCGGCTGCTAAAATAAGATAGTCATATTCAATTTTTCCGATAGAGGTCTGAATTATATTTCTCTCGGGAAAGATCGCCCGGACCTCAGCCATACGGAAATAGAAATTTTTACGATGTTGAAATATCTTACGAAACGGAAAAGATATAGAAGTCGGTTCCATCCCGGCCGAAGCGACCTGATATATTAACGGCGGAAATTGGTGGTAATTATTTTTATCGATCAATACGACCTGAAAATTCGATTTTTTCAACTTATTCGCCAATTTCAAGCCTCCGAATCCACCTCCCACAATAACGACACGTTTTTTATTATCTCTTACGATATTAAAACTCATATTCTCTCAATATTTATGATTATTCCCAGATACATACCATTGAAACCTCAGATGCTATCAGTAGCCAAACAAAGGTACACAATTTTGCTTGAATACAATCCGATAGTAAAAATTTATTATTTGCTTCTATATTAATAATTAATTTCATAATCATATCGAATATGATTATTATGTTTCTGCTTGAAAAAAACTTTTAATGTACAGAAAGATAAAGAATAATAGTTTAATTTTGCTTTTGCATATTAATGGATAGCCTGTATTTCTTGACTCAAAATCAATAATCAACTATATAATGATAAAAGTAAACAAATTGTTGTTGATCCTGACATGCAGTTTTGCGTTCGGATTATATCAGCCGGAATGCTCGGCAGGTATTTTTAAGAAAAAGAAAAAAAATGAGGCGAACAAAGAAGCTGTTAAAGAAAAGAGTGAATACGACAAATTCTTTTCTGAAAAGCATACGACTGTAAACGGCTTGATAAAGATGCACAAAATGAAAGGGAAACTGTATTTCGAACTCCCGATAAATCTTTTAAACCGCGATATGCTTTTAGGATCGACGGTCTCCGAGATCAGTGATAATGCAAATGCAATTATCGGTTCTAAACCGACAGATCCGATTCATTTCCGATTTTCAAAAATGAATGATATTATCTGCATGAATCTTGTTCAATCAGAAAACATAAATTCCGATCAAGATGAAAATATTCAACGCTCCATTGCAAAAAGTAACATAGATGCGATATTAGAAACTTTCAAAATTTCGGTCTATACACCGGATAGCAGTGCAGTAGTATTTGATGTAACAGATTTTTTTGTAGGGGACAATAAGTTGATGACTCCATTCGACAAATATAGCGCCAATCTGAGTTGGGGCATGAGAAGATCAGAAATCTTTCAAAAAGATAAATCGAGTTTAGGAGAAATAAAAGCCTTTCCCGACAACGTTTTAATTCGTAGTAATCTGTCTTATACATATACCATTTCGGGTAGCCGCGGAACATCAGCAAAGGACATTCCGTTCACAGCATTGATGACTCGGTCTATCATTCTGTTGGAAGAAACCCCATATCGCCCCCGCATTACAGATAGCAGAATAGCCATATTTCCCGTACAAATAACCGATTATTCTGCAAAAGAGCAAAAAACCAAAAACATATATTATGCCTATCGATGGCGGCTCGAACCTTCGGATATGGAAGCTTACAAACGCGGAGAAAAAGTCGAACCTAAAAAACCGATTGTTTTTTATATAGACAACAACTTCCCGGAAAAATGGCGTAAATATATTAAAGAAGGTGTAAATCAATGGAACGAACTATTTTCGGAAATCGGATTTAAAAATGCTATCAAAGCTGTCGATTTCCCTGAAAACGATCCGGAATTCGATCCCGATAACATCAAATATTCCTGTATCCGTTATGCTCCGATTGCCATAGAAAATGCAATGGGTCCCTCATGGGTAGATCCGCGTAGCGGAGAAATTCTAAGTGCCTCGGTCTATTTATACCACGATGCAATAGAATTATTAAATAATTGGTTATTCATCCAAACATCTCAAGCTGATAAACGGGTGCGACATACGCTTATTCCGGACGAGATCATCGGAGACGGATTGCGTTATGTTATCTCACATGAAGTCGGACACTGTTTAGGTTTTATGCATAACATGAGTGCGTCTTCCGTAATTCCCGTCGATTCATTACGGTCTCCCTCATTTACACAAAAATACGGTACGACGACGTCTATCATGGACTACGCCCGATTCAACTATGTAGCACAGCCGGGAGACATGGAGAGGGGAGTAAAATTAACTCCACCCCGTTTTGGAGAATATGACCGTTTTCTTGTAAAATGGAACTATACACCGTTACCTAACACATCGACAGCTAAAGATGAATATAAGATAACATCTAAATGGATCTCAGATTTATCCGGGAATCCTATATACCGTTACGGGAAACAGCAAGGACAGATTATCGATCCGAAATCCCAGACAGAAGATTTAGGCGATAATGCAATGAAAGCGAGCGAATACGGCATAAAAAATTTAAAATACATTCTGGAAAATCTAAACAATTGGGTGGACAAAGAAGATCCCGATTATTCTTACCGAACTTCTATTTATAATGGCGTAATCATGCAGTATCTTACTTATCTAATGCATGTTTACGGTAATGTAGGCGGTATTTATTTAAATGAGAAGCATGTAGGAGATGAGGTTGAAGCGGTGATGAGTGTACCCGCAGAGAAACAAAAAGCTGCCGTAAAATTCTTGTTAGATCAAATATCCTCTATGGACTGGATCGACAACAAAGAACTGATGAAAGAGATGTCTCTGATGGGATCTCCTGCAGATTTGTTGAGAAACGAAGTTATGAAAGCGGTTATCGCCTCTCCGAATAAAGTAGAATTATCCGCACTCAAAGCAGGGAAAAACGCTTATACGGTAACAGACTGTTTAGATGATGTTTATCAATATGTGTGGAGACCTACCTTATCCGGCGAAAAACTATCTGAGAATCAAATAAAAATGCAGAATCTTTTTGTGAAATATGTAGGAATCGGCGCCGGAATAAAAATCGGGAAAGAAGCCAAAACAAAATCTTTGTCGGGAGAAGGATTCATCAACATTCCAGATTTCTTGAAAGGGTCATCTCCAATAGCCCACAGCTCTTTCTGCTCTTGCCATCCGGATGCATTAAAACACTCAGAAAAATTTTCTCTGAATCCGGTTGCCGGATATGAACCTTCATCAGCGACTTACTTCATTTCCCGACCACAAAATGGCTTATATTACGGCTATTTACTGAAAATACGGGACATGTTGAAAAGAAAAATAAACCATCCCGACAAAAACACCCAGTTGCACTACCAGTTGTTGTTGCATAATCTTGATAATTCATTGAAGTTATAAGGAGTTTGAAAATGAGCAATATAAAACTAATCATAATATTGATATGCCTTTTTACCGTCGCAGGAATACCTGATGCCTCTGCCCGCAAAAAGAAGAATAAACAAAATGCAAAAACAGAGAAGGTAAAAGAAATCTCAAAATACGAGAAACTGTTCAAAGACAAAAAGCATATTCAGGCAAAGGGTCTTTTCACCATGCATTTGGCAGAGGGAAAAGTTTACATGGAGGTCCCTGTCGGTACGCTCGGACAACGAATGTTGATGGGATCGACGGTAGAAAAAATCAGCGATCCTTTAGAATCCTCCGTAGGAGCTCAGCCGACGCCTCCCATACAAGTCATTTTCGAAAAATCGGATTCCCTCATCAATATTTGTAAAGTCAATGAGAAAATTAAAATTTTTGATAAAGAGAGAAAAGGTCAGTCCGCAATTGCTAAAAGTCAGATTGGTGCAGTCATTGCATCTTTCCCGATAGCAGCATACTCTCCAGATAGCTCAGCTATAGTATTTGAAGCAACATCATTTTTCATCAGCGATGATAAGGCTCTCGATCCCTTAGACCCTAAAGCCTATAATAGTCTGGAAGGATATGTAAAAAGAACCGGAACATTTAAACGCAACAGATCTCAAATCGCAAGCGTAGAAGCTTATCCGGATAATGCATCGGTAACGAGTTGCTTAAGTTATTCCGTTTCTCTTTCTCTATTCGGAATTTTTAAAATGGTAGAAGACAAGCCTTTGACAGCCTTAGTAAAACGAACTTTCCTGAAACTTCCGGATGAAGGATTCATATCTCGCGAAGCAGATGCCCGAGTCGGGACTGCTTACTCTCAATATATTGAATTTTCAGGAGACCAGCAAGGCTCAAGAAACAGGTATTATGCCAACCGTTGGCGATTAGAACCCAAAGATAAAGAAGCTTTCCTATCTGGAAAACTCTCTGAGCCACAAAAACCTATAGTTTTTTATGTAGATAATACTTTTCCTGAAAAATGGCAGGAATATATCTCCCGCAGCGTGGAGCAATGGAATAAAGCGTTCGAGAAAATCGGATATAAAGATGCTATCCGTACAAAAATATATCCGCAAAATGACTCAACTTTCAACGACACGAATTTAAAATATTCTTGTATTCGTTATGTCATTTCTCCGTCCGAAGGAATCAATGATAATGTATGGACCGATCCTCGCACCGGAGAAATTATTAGTGCAAATATTTATATTTGTCATAATCTCCCGATGCAAATTCAAAGGGATCGGCTATTACAAACCGCAGCTTACGACAAAAATGCTCGTACGTTGACTCTGAACGAAGAAGATTTTGGAAAAGCATTTGTCTCCATGCTGATGCGTAACATAGGTCACTGTCTGGGACTGACCGACAATTTGGCCGGATCGGCAGCATACTCTGCCGACTCCCTGCGTTCTGCCGGTTTCACAAGAGAAAAAGGCATCAGCTCATCGGTAATGGACGACCTGACATTCAACTATCTGCTATCTGCCGATCTTTATAAAACAGGAGACTCATGGTGTCAGGAGTCGATCGGAGAATATGATTATTGGGCCATACGATGGCTGTACGGATCTTTTTCTAATGCTGATACACCTGAACAAGAATCTGCTATGCTGAAAAAACTGGTATCGGAGAAATCAGGAAATCCGGTTTACATGTACGGGAAACGACAAAACAGAAGAGCTTTTTACGATCCTCGATCTATGTCAAGAGATTTAGGAAACAATGCCGTTGAATCTGTGGGGTTTGCCTTTAAAAATTTGTCCGAAGTAATTGCCGGCATGAATAATTGGATCGACAAACAGGATTATGACTATTCCTTCAGAAAAGTAATTTACGGATATATAATCAATCAAGTATATGATTATATGATACATGTTTTTCAAAATGTAGGAGGAATTTATATAAATGAAAAATATGCAGGAGATCCGAACCCTACATATCAATCCGTACCGAAAGAGATTCAAAAAAATTCGTTACTATGGATCATGCAACAAATCGAGGATTTAACTTGGTTAGACAATTCCGATTTAATTAAAAATTGCGGCCTTGAAAGTAACATTAGCAATTTTGCACAAAACTATTTCGGGAACTTTATTTTCGTACAACTAAATGCAATGGCATTGAGCGAAAGCAAATCAGATGATCCTTATACACAACTCGAAGCTGCTCGTGATGTAATGAATTTTTTAATGAAAGAATCTAATGCCGGAAAAATACCGAGTGACAACAAAATATCGTTGCAAAGCATGTTTGTAGATAATCTGATCCGATGGTCCAATTTGACAGGAAAAGTTTCCGAAACTTCATCTTCTTTCTCTTCAATATTAAGTTTGGCATTAAAAGATACAAATAAGAAAAACGTATTGCAATATTACGATTATATTCGAAAATATCCGGAACTTATAAATTCCACAACAGAGAATGAAGGAATGTCGGCAATGCAAAGCGTCCGCTTTAATGTCCTCCCGGAGCGCTCACATGAATGGTATGGAATGTTGCTTGATTTTAAATCATCTCTTCGAAATGCTGCGAATAAAGCTCCGACAGAAGAATTGAAAAATACTTACTTATACCAAATCTATAAAATAGATAAAGCTTTAAGTAAAGATTAAAAAACTGTTGTTACATAAAAATCCCTGATTTAGGACGGTTACCAAATCAGGGATTTATTTTTCATACCTGTTCCGATTTTATCGAATATCACTTTACAATACGTGTTCCCGTATCGGATAATATTGCCGAAGCTTGAGTAATAACGACCTCTTTAACTCCGGCATCAATCGCCTGAAAAGCATTTTCGAGTTTAGGAATCATTCCACCCTGAACAATCCCGTCTTGCACATATTGTTCGAACTGCACTCTATTAATAACCGGAATCACGCTATCATCATCATTTTCATCTTTCAAAACCCCTCTCTTCTCGAAACAGAAAACCAAAGTCACATCAAAATACGCAGCAAGAGCCTTTGCGGCTTCTCCGGCAATAGTATCGGCATTCGTATTCAATAATTGACCCTTTCCGTCATGCGTAAGCGGAGCTAAAACCGGCACGACTCCCGTACGAATCAACGTAGCCAGCATATCACCACGTACTTTCTTTACATCCCCGACAAAACCGTAATCCACTTCTTTTACAGGGCGCTTTTCAGATCTGATAATATCCATATCCGCACCGGTCATTCCCAGTGCATTTACAGACAAAGACTGCAATCCCGCAACAATACTCTTACTCACCAAGCCTCCGTAAACCATCGTTACGACTTTTAACGTCTCCGCATCCGTAACTCGTCGGCCATTTACCATTACGCTTTCAAGCCCCAACTGAGCAGCAACTTTAGTCGCTGAACGTCCTCCTCCATGTACCAAAACTTTATGTCCGGGAATTTGAGCAAAAGTTTTTAACAGACTCTGTAAAGTATCGGGTTCTTCTACAATTTTACCCCCGACTTTTATCAATGTCAATTTTTCCATTTTCTAAACATTTTCTCCACCGAATTCCATTAAATAAGCTTTTATAAAAGCATCGATATTCCCATCCATTACCCCTTGTACATCGGAAGTTTGATAATTGGTTCTGTGATCTTTAACCCGTCTGTCATCAAACACATAACTGCGTATTTGCGATCCCCATTCGATCTTTTTCTTTCCGGCCTCGATCTTTTCCTGTTCCGCCATACGGTGCTTCAGTTCTTTATCATATAAGATAGACCGCAGTTGGCGCAAAGCATTTTCCTTATTTTTCGGTTGGTCTCGAGTCTCGGTATTTTCGATCAAGATCTCCTCTTCTTCTCCGGTATAAGGATCTTTATATTGATACCGTAAACGCACACCGGATTCAACTTTATTTACATTTTGTCCTCCAGCACCTCCCGAACGGAATGTATCCCACGAGATGCAAGCCTGACTGATCTCTACTTCGATAGTATCATCGACCAAAGGTGTTACAAAAGCCGAGGCAAACGATGTCATACGTTTACCTTGAGCATTAAAGGGTGAAACACGCACTAAACGATGCACTCCGTTCTCACTCTTTAAATATCCATATACATAATCTCCTTCGATCTGTATCGTAACACTCTTAATTCCGGCTTCATCTCCCTCGAGCAGATTCGAAATCGAGGCTTTATAGCCATGAGACTCACACCAGCGCAAATACATACGCATCAACATAGAAGCCCAATCCTGACTTTCCGTTCCTCCCGCTCCTGAGTTAATTTTCAGAACTGCACCTAACTTATCTTCCTCTCTACGAAGCATATTCCGCAACTCGAGATTCTCAATTAAAGTGATCGTCCTTGCATAAATCTCATCCAACTCTGATTCTGTAATCACCTCTTCCTTTACAAAATCAAAAGCAATTTTCAATTCGTCCACTGATTTTGCGACCTCATCATAACTTTCTATCCAGAATTTAAGATCTTTCACTTTTTTCATCTGGACTTCGGCTTTTTTTCGGTCATCCCAAAAATCCGGGACATGAGTTCTCAGTTCTTCCTCTTCGACCTGAATCAATTTCGCATCGATGTCAAAGATACCTCCTCAACGCCAACTTGCGTTCTTCCGTCTCTTTTAGTTGTTCTGTCGTAATCATTTCTTAACTCAAATATATTAACCAAATTAAAGTACGCCGTACTGCGCAAGTTTCATAATACAATCGACTTCACGCAACACGGCGTTTACAAATTACTGCTTCAATAAGCAACTATTACATATACATAGCTTCTATCTCGGCACGATAGAGCTGATTGATAACCGGTCTCCTGATTTTCAAGGTATTCGTCAGCTCACCGGTTTCCATACTGAATGCACGAGGCAGCAACGTAAAACGTTTGATCTGTTCGAATCGTGCAAAATTAGCCTGCAATTCCGAGATACGCTCTTGTATCAATTTCTGAATACTTTGATTCTTAACCAATTCCTCTAAATTTCGATATTGTATCTGCTTTTGAGCCGCATATTCTTTTAATGCTTCATAAGCCGGAATAATAATCGCCGTTACATATTTACGCTGATCCCCGATAACAGCGACTTGATCGATATACTTATCTTCTCCCAACTTTGTTTCGATAGCTTGCGGAGCTATGTATTTACCGGTCGATGTCTTAAATAAATCTTTAATACGTTCGGTCAATACTAATGATCCTTCAGCATTCAATTTCCCGGCATCTCCAGTTTTGAACCATCCGTCTTTCGTAAAAACTTTTGCCGTCTCTTCTGGTTTTTTATAATACCCCTTCATGACAGTACCGCCCTTTACCAAAATTTCGTTATCCTCACCCATTTTTACCTGAATACCGGGCAGAGTAGTACCTACTGTTCCGAATTCGTAGCCCGAAGTCTCAAAACAAGTTACCGTGGCGGTTGTTTCCGAAAGTCCGTATCCGTATATGATATTTATGCCGCAAGAATGCAAAAATTCATTTATCGTATCTGATAAAGGCGCTCCGGCAGTCGGAAATATATTTCCGTTTTCAACACCTATCGCCTTCCTTATTTTAGATAAAACCAATTTATCCCAAAGACGATATCGGCACTCTAAAAAGAAAGGCACTTTTTTCTCTAAACGAAGAAAATCTATATTTCGCTTTCGACCGGTTTCCACAGCCTTCATCATCATTATTCGTTGAATGCCTTTACTTGTAGAAATTTTTTCCTGCACAGCCGTATAGACTTTCTCCCAAAAACGAGGGACACTACACATAATAGTAGGACGAACCTCTTTTATAACCGACTGTATTTCATCAGGTTTTTGATTTATAACTACTCGGATACCCTTCACCAGACAAAAATAAGTCCATGCACGTTCAAAGATATGAGTCAACGGCAAAAAACATAAAGAAATATCTTTCTCAGAAACCATTTTCAACCTTTGAATATGAATACGCATAGCCTCATTGAAGTTAGAGTTCGTAAGCATCACCCCTTTAGGTTCTCCTGTCGTTCCGGAAGTGTAAATAATACTTACTAAATCCTCATCCGAAGCACTCAGCATACGCTGTTCCAAAGTATCATGAAGAACGTTATCTGCCTGCTTACCGATCTTATACAAATCTTCGAAACGAATCGATATGGTATCATCCTCAGCCAATTTTACAGAAGGATCAAGAATAATGAGCTTTTCTAACGAAGTACAGTTTTTACGGGCAGCATAAGCATTATCATACTGAAATTGTCCTCCGACAAACAAAAAGCGGACTTCCGCTTCATTAATAATATACTCGATTTGGGATTGTGAACTGGTTGCATAAAGAGGTACAACTACTGCCCGGTTTTCGTATGCGGCAAAATCTATAATTAAACCTTCCGGTCTATTCTGCGTATAAGTCGCTATATTTTCCTGTTCTCGGACACCCATTGTAAGGAAAGCCAACGCAATATGCTCTACCTGTTCCGAAAATTGAGTCCAAGAAGTGGATATCCATTTGTCATTCTCAAAATCTTTATGACGGAATACTTCCCGGTCACCATACTTCTCCGCTTGACTGCGCACCAACAGAGAAAAGTGTTTTATTGCCATATAATATATAAATAAAATCAGTTGCAAAGGTAATGATAAAAACCAAACGTTTACTATTTTAATAAGTTTTAAGGGAGAATAAGCCCTTTTACATAGAAAAACAATGATTTAATGCAGTTTGTTTTAACATTTTTCTTTAAACCCGAATTATTCATTACTTTTGTCAAGTTACCCAAACAAAAAGTCTAAATGAGTACTGACGAACTTTATTACCAGGCTATCGATCTTCTGAAAGAACTTATAGAAACTCCATCCATAAGCCGGGAAGAAAACAATGCGGCCAATGTTCTCGAACAATATTTAAAAAACATTTATCCCTACAAAAATCAAATTTTCAGGAAAGGGAATAATGTCTGGGCTGTTTCACCGCATTTTGACAAAAAACGTCCTACTCTCCTGCTCAATTCTCATATCGATACGGTAAAACCGGTATCCGGTTGGGAAAAAGAACCTTATACCGCCACGGAAACGGATGATCGAATCTTCGGATTGGGTAGTAACGATGCTGGAGCATCATTAGTAAGTCTATTGCATGTGTTCATTTTTCTCACCGAAAATCAACAACCTTATAATCTTATCTTTCTTGCATCTGCAGAAGAAGAAGTTTCGGGAAAAAACGGAATAGAGTCTGTATTACCGGAATTACCGACCATCTCTTTAGCTGTGGTAGGAGAACCCACAGGAATGCAGCCTGCCACAGGAGAAAAAGGATTGATGGTTCTCGATTGCTCGGTATATGGCAAATCGGGACACGCAGCACGGAATGAAGGAGAAAACGCAATATACAAAGCGTTAAAAATAATCGAGAATTTCCGAGATTTTCAATTCCCGAAAGTTTCAGAACAATTAGGAGCTGTAAAACTCAGCGTCACACAAGTTCAAGCGGGTACTCAACATAATGTAATACCCGACCGTTGCGACTTTGTAGTCGATGTCCGGACAAACGAACTCTACAAAAATGAAGAGGCGTTCTCCATTTTGCAGAAAAACATCAACTGTGAAATGAAGGCCAGATCTTTCAGGCTCAATTCTTCAAAAATAGAACCGGATCATCCGATTATTATACGGGCAAAAATGTTAGGATTACAGCCTTTCGGATCTCCGACCCTTTCAGATCAGGCCTTAATGCCTTTTACCTCCGTAAAAATAGGTCCGGGAGATTCGGCACGATCACACACGGCAAACGAATTTATTTTGAAAAGCGAAATCAGAGAAGCAATCGATCTATACATAAAATTATTGGACAGGCTTTCTTTAGAGCCTGCCTAAATTTTGCTTACATCAGGGGTGTGAGTTTTTTCGGAGATGTTTCTCTGTTAAAAGATTTTCTCCGCTATTTTTCCGATAACCGGTGTGTCAATATACCTTTTCCACCATAAAATCCGTTTCGGAGTATATGTAAGAACCCTGAAAAAAGAATATTTCCAGTCATATCTGCGATAAGGTAAAGGATAAAGATTTATTTCTGCAAAAAAACTCAAGCACATTTTGATAAACTCATCATCCATACGTTTTCTGACTAACAATCTGATCACGCTTATTACCAGATAATCTATTTTTCTATCTAATCCGCTCCCGACAAAAGAATCAGACAATTCCTGACGATATATACATAATCCGTCAATCACCTTCATATTATCATAAAAGCGTTTTTCTTCATATTCTTTTCCCTGTTTATTGATTACAGACTCACTATTATAACAGTAATAATAAAGCAGCACCGGTAAAAACGTAACCGTCTCGGCAACACAAAATGCCCGTGATACAAAATCCTCATCCGAATGTGCTATTTTTTCCTGAAATTTCAAGTTATTTTTAAGCACAAATCTTCGATTAAAAAAATATCCCCAAAGAATCCCCAACGGTTGCTGCATATTCATATATTCTGCACCGGACATCTCCCTGCAATAGGGCAACAATTGATTGCTATACGGTTTTTCATTTCCTTCCGAATCGACTTTTAAATAATCGAACCCGACAATATCTTGATCATATTGAGAAATCAGTAAAGACAGCAAATGAGAAAAAGATGCCGTATTGATATAATCATCAGCATCGACAAACATGATATAGCGACCTTTGGCATAATTCATCCCCAAATTCCGTGCTCCTCCCGGTCCGGCTTTGCGTCGATGATAAACGTGCAACTGCGGTATTTGCTCTTCCATCTTCTGCAATACTTCTAAACTCCGATCCGAGGAACTGTCATCTACCGCTATAATCTCATAACTACCTTCTGGAGCAGAAGAAGATATAATACTTTGCAAACATCTCTCTATATAGGATTCCGCATTATATACGGGGATAATAATACTGATCTCAAGCATAACTCAGGATTTGGAAACGAAGATACATTTTTTTCATGACTTTCCCATAAGCTGGATAAAAAAGCTATCTTTGTCAATAAATCGGAATATTGATGAAAATACTGCTATTAGGAGAAGCCAGTAATCTGCATTGGACTTTGTCTGAGGGTCTCCGATCTCTCGGACATAAAGTTACTGTCATATCTAACGGCAGCGTATGGATGAACAACAATCGTGACATCAATCTAAAACGTAAAAGTTATAGCTTTCCCGACACTCTACACTATGCAGGATCGCTTATATACCATTTAAAAGACCTGACAGGATATGATATCGTACAAATCAATCATCCCTGCTTTTTTGATTTCAAAGCAAGCACTTGTTACAGAATATTCAGATTCCTCAAAAAGCACAATAAAAAGATCTTTTTAGGAGCTTTCGGAACAGATCACTATTGGGTAAAACATTGTCTCGACAAAAAGACATTCAGATACTCGGACTTTTACATAGGGGATAGTTTCAACACGTATATTCCTGGTAATGAAAAAACCATTCAGGAATGGATGACTGGTGAAAAAGCCGAAATAAATAAAAAAATGGCAGAAGAAGCAAACGGGATATCATGCTGCCTATATGAATATTATATTTCTTATTATTCCGAATTTAAAGAAAAAGCAAAATACTTGCCCTTACCGATAAATCTGCAAGAACACCCGCTACGCAACATTCCGAAATACCCCGAACAGGTACAATTTTTTATCGGAATACAAAAAGACCGCAATGAATTAAAAGGGACAGACCGAATGCTCAACGTTCTGCAAAAACTGGCAAGAGATTATCCTGATATAGTAAAAATCGCCAAAGCCGTCTCTGTTCCTTATCAAGAATATAAGCAAATGATGTACGGATCGGACATTCTGCTCGATCAATTATATTCATATACTCCGGGGATGAACGGATTGATCGCCATGGCGAAAGGACTGGTCGTTATCGGAGGAGGAGAACCGGAAATGTACGATCTTATGGGAGAGCAAGAAAACAGACCTATTATCAATGTTTTACCGGACGAACAGGATATTTACCAAAAAGCCGAATCATTGATAATGCATCGGGAATCGTTAGAACAACGATCTTTAAACAGTCGTCATTTCGTAGAAAAACATCATGATCATATCAAAGTAGCCGGAGAATACCTTCATTTCTGGGAATCCCGATAATCTATCTCGTCGCACGTTCATATAAAATACCCTTAACAAGCCAAATATAGTATTTGAAAGGCGATACCGGTCGTTTTTCTCCTTTTCTGAAAGCCTGCCAAGTAAATTTCACCATTGCCGGAAAAGCCAACCAGCCCTTAAAATGGTGGCACAACGCACCCATCGTCATTGCCGCACGCAAAGTAAAAGCACTGCTATCGCCGTTAGACATACATGGATGAAGAACAATATATTTAGGGAAAAAACGAGCTTGCAACCCTTGTTTCAAACAGGCATCGACAAACATGAGTTCCTCTCCTCCGGATAACCGGGCACTTCCCAACCCGAACCGTTCGTCAAACCATATTCCTTTTTGCTTCACGGCTTCTACTCTAAAAGCCATTTCAATAGAACTAGGAGCATACCCTTTCCATCGAGTATAAGATTTCTCTACTAAAGGATATTTTTTATATTCCGACTCTCCGTCAGGAGTCTTTGTTTTAAAAAATGCAAGGTCTATCTCTTTATGAGTGCGAAAAGTATCTAAAATCGTATCGAACGTATCTTCAAAATAAAAGAGGTCATCATCAGCAATAAGCGCTATTCCGTCATTGACAAATGTCATTACATGATTACGGTTTCGGCACAATCCCCTACCCGGTAAAGTGACTATCTGCACATCTTTCCGTCTCAATGCATCAGGAATAAGCGAGAGAAATTTCTCGTCACTATATTGAAAAGAAACGACATAACGTACATCTTCCCGCTCAGGTTTCAACAAATGCGGCACTCGTGTTATTCCCTCATCTAACGTACAAACCAAAACATGTAATACCATAACTCCTAATTTTATTTATCGTTTTTTTATTCGACCCACCCACCGGTCAATCCGGTTGTATAGCCTCGGATTCATATAAAAAAGAAAACCTTCTATCCTATTCTTACATCCTCCGCGATGATACAATACATTACAAAATGATACTTTATAAGCCGATATACGTGCATAAAATACCTTTCGTTCACTCACAGACAGGCTATCGCTCAACCGCACTGCCGTACATATACAGTCTCCTACAATACGATTTATATATGATGCAACCTCGTTATGCTCTTTACAGAAAATGATCAGACGTTCAGCTACCGTTATCAAATCAAGGCAACGTTGTAAAGACGCTTTTCGAGTCGTCGAGCCCGGACGGCAATATACATAATAAACAGGCTGGCGACTATATAAAACCGATTTAGCATAAAAGAGCGCACGAGGAATAAATTCAGTATCCTCATGAACAACCCCTTCTACAAAACGCAGCTTATGCCGTAACAATAATTCACGTCGCCACAAATAGAGGCAAATGGCCAAATTATTATCCAATACTTTGAAGAAGTCGAGTCCGGAAAAAATTTTATCGGCAGGTGTATTTCTTAATTTTTCCTGAAAACTCTTTCCATCGGTATTTATACGATCTATTGCCAATACTTCGATACCATTATCATCGCACAATGCCAGCAGACGTCCCAAACAATTGGCTTCTATCCAATCGTCACTATCCACAAACCAAATATATTCACCCTGAGCCTTGCTCAATCCGTAATTACGGGCCGCCCCCTGTTTTTTATTACTCTGAGTCAATACGACAACGTTGGCATGCTCCATCGCATAACGTGATAAGATGACATTACTGCTATCGGTCGAACCGTCATCTACAACGACAATTTCATAGCTATCGGCAGGTATATCTTGTCGCAAACAACTTTGCAAGCAACGATCTATATACTCCTCACCATTATATACCGGTATAATTATCGATAACTTCACCATAATATCAATCTATTTATCATCATTTTCGTCCGATTTATTCAACATTTTCCAACCGAGCCTTTTTTTCAGCATCGTTATTGAATAAATCACAGATATACCTGTAAACAACCACGCTGCCAACATATACCAGCCGGTTTGACCGAACCGGCAGAACGCAAATGCAGGCAGACAAATCGAAAGTACCGTTATCAACACTCGATAAAACGAATGCTCGAATCTCAATCTATAATAGCGCCGGCACAAGAGCCACATACCTGTTCCGTAAAGAAAGAAATTCATCAGATAAGCAATGCCTATTCCCTCGAGTCCCCAAACCATATATGCCGTTATATTCAGAACAAAAGATACCGTATCAGAAAAAAATTCCGTAATCATAAATAATTTTCCAGCACCTTTTGCTAACACCACAAACCCCATAGTCCAGGAAACCGCTTTAAACAAAACTCCTATAATCGCCCAAGATATATAATCCCCTATCCGCAAAAAATCTGTTGTATAAAGAATCCTGATAATCCAAGACTGGCAAACAAGAAACAAGCAGACGACAGGCAGCAAAATAATCAATGAGGCTTCTGCCTGCCTCGAAACCTGTTCTCCGACCAGTTTCCGATCATCGGCAATCGCAGCCAGACGAGGATAATACTCTGTTCCCATAGCCGTAAAGACCAACCCTACATAACGAGTTATCAAAGTGTACCCTGAAGTATAATACCCGACATCCGCCATACCGGAATGGGAATTAAGCCAAGCTATAAAAAGATAATTCAATAATGTCGTTATAAAGCTGCTTATCGTCATATAGATACCGAGCATAGCCATAGGTTTTCCTATATTCCATGTTTCTCCAGCCGATAATTTGGCTGCTCGTACCGGGACTCTCCGACTATAAATCCAAGTAAAAATCAAACTTGTCAAAGCAACAAGAATCAAAGAAGGCACAATACCCTCTATGCGCCAAAAATAATACATCGGCAGTGATAGCAATAATGCAGTAACAGCTCCCCAAACACTACTCTTGGCAAGTACCTTTATCCGTCCCAATCCCTGCAAGACAGCCTGCTCTCCCGAAGACAGGGCATTGAAAAGCAAAGCGCATGAAAGCCAAACGAATCCCCAGATATGCTGATCGTTGTCGAACGTCAAGCGACTCAATAAGGGCGCAAACGACAAAACGATCACTGCCCCGGCCAAACCCACAAACCACGACCAGTGCCGAACGACAGTTACCACTTCCGACAGCCGATGCTCGTTTTTCTGCGATACGGCTTTCGAAACATCCCGTACCGTACTTTGACGCAAGCCCAATCCGGTAATGGCAGCAATCATCTCAAGCGCCGCATTGTATAAATTTATGATACCGACTCCCTCCGCCCCAAGCCATATTGCAATAAACTTTACCTTTACAAAAGAACAAATAATGCCGATAACCTGCACTCCACCGAATAATCCGGTAGATTTTACAATACGCCGATATGTTGAGACAGAGCCTTTTTCTGACATTATTACACTTTATTTTTCATATTCCGGAAGCCAGATTTCATAATAACCGTTAGTCCAAATTTTAAGGTACTTATTCTTGTGCAAGAAACGATTTATCAACAGATTCTTTCCTTTATTCGCATCATTTGCCATATAATCATCCGAATAACCATCCGGCCAATCGATCCATAGTCCTTTGAATTTCTGAAGTACGACTACCGGAAGAGCCTGACGCTCTCTACCGGCACGGGATAAAGCCTCTCGTAGCAGATCTTTATCATATAAATAGAGCCAAGGATTATATGCATAGGGCTTTGTCTGTGTTAAATAATGCAACATCGGAGAATTATCATAAATCAATGTATAATCCCCTTCCGAAACATATCTGTCCAATGCGGAAAGCACTTCCTGAGATACAGAAGCTCTTTTTTGAGAAGTATAAATTCCTCTTAAAAAGGGATGATCGACCGAATAGATTTTCTTAAAACGCGATCCTTGATCGAAATAGGTATAACTTACATGTCTCTGAACCGATAGACAGACAAACAATATCAGCAAAATCAATCCTGTTTTTTTCAGTATACGATTCGAAATTCCTCTCGAAACAGAGAGTTCCCGAACTTCCTTTTCCGAATAAGCTACAATCAACGGCAAAGTCAAAAACATCGAAAATCTCCCCACGAGATCAACAGCTCCGTCACTCCCCAAAGGCTGAACGACCAGTAGCATTCCGGCAGCTAAAGCCACAGTTTTTATAGACGGCGGTTCTTTCCACAATAAAAACAAAACTGTAGCTAATGAAAGAAAATAAAGCAAATATAACGCTCCATAAAAATATAAAAAAGAAGCAAGAACAAGAAATGCAAAAATAGCGACTATTCTGATAAAAGTCTTATTCCTGAATCTCCTTATCAAATAAAAGAAACATATTCCCCAAAATGCAAAAAACAACCCGGTAAACCCTATTTCTAAATATTGTCTGACTGTTGTTCTGAACATCGAATAAATATTATGAGATGCCTCAGAAGATTGGCCTATATGAAATATCCAATCGAGACATGTAAAGAAAGGGTGCAAATGACCGACTCTCCACATAAACAAAAGAACTAAAAGTAGTGCTGAAAAATATCCCGTCAGAAAATAAGTTGCAGTACAGGCAGCCCATTTGATTCCTTTTCTGAAAATCCAAGCTTCATAAAGAATTATTAAAACGAATACGACTCCAAGAACATTCGGAATCCGGGTAAATGCGTTCAGTGCAAATATCATCCCGGTCCCGATAATCCAGCCCTTACTATTTTCAGCACGTATTCCTTTTAACAACAAACCGATACCCACTACATACAATAACGCGCTGACATTATTATAATAAAGGCTCGGCACATCATCGAAAATATACAGAACAGACATAGCTACCCCGACACGGATAGTCCAAAGCGGTAAGTAAGGTTTTAAAATACGACAGACAAACGCTGCTGTTAAAACAATTATCAAAACTCCGGCAAAACGCATCAATAGCAAACCGCCTTCAGGAAACAAAGCATAAAGCGATCCTCCCAATACGCCTGCAAACCAATACATAAATGCGTATGTAACCGATTCAGGATCATTAAAAATTTGCTGATAAAATGTCATAAAGAAACCTTCATCAGCAAAATCGAGACCTTGCGGAATAAATATGAGCTGAAACAAAAACAGAATCGATAAAAATACCCATTGCGGCATTCTCTCGATCGCCAATATCACATCACTTTTTCTTTCCATTCGTTTAAATCAAGGTTAATCTTCAGTTACCAACTTAATTCATACGTATCATATACGATTCCTCTCCCTCCGAATCCCTCTTTTTGAGCGATCAATCCGGAATTAAGAAAAGATCCTTTATTCTCTGTAGATTGTCCGAAATCAAAGACTTTCCGATCTGAATAGCGATCGGTAATCAGGTAGTGGAACAACAAGTCAAGAGCTCCGAATTCTTTCCCTTCTGGAGAGGCGGATATATATTGCGAATGTACCCATTCATCCATCTCGAAAATCACACATCCAGCGACAACCCGTTCCCCTTTGCAAGCTGTAAATAACCGTATGTTATTCGGAAAACGTCCTTTCAGAAGGGACATTTCTTCTACAGTATGCACCGGCAGTGTATTATAACGATCCGACAAATTTTCAGACAACACCCGCCAAAAGCTTTCCAAATCAGAAGATTCCTGTACAACAATCCCGCAAGACAGAGCCTTTTTTATTCCGCGACGACGCAGTTGGCTGAAAGGCATCCTGCACGGAATAGAAACTGTCGTGGAAAGATTGCGGGCAACCAACCTCGCATTATTCCTGAATAATGCATATAAATCCTCTTGAGAAGGATAGCGATGATAAATATCCGGTACGCATTTATAAACAAACTTAGAAAAACCCCGTTCCGACAGCCAAGAGAACAACAGAGAAAAAATATTCAATACCCTATCTGCCGTACATTTTGAAGACAGCACCAGACCTCCGTACGTCAATCCTTGATGAGACCACAATACATCTCCTTCCCGATTAGCAGGCAACACGGCAATCAATTTTCCTTTATAACGGAACAACAAAGAATTATCGATAAATCTGTCTGAATGATAATCCATATAATTCCGAAAAAAAAGGAATGTCCCATTTCTGGAATTTGCAATAAAACAATCCCATTCAGGCTGTAAAGCCGGAATATATTGCTGTATTTCGATCCGGGTTTCCATATTGCCTGATTATATTATTTGTTCAACCACGGTTCAGGGTTAAGTTTAGTAGTCTCTTTCCAAAGCTGAAAATGCAGTACGGTACGGTTATTTTCTTCCGGATCGGAATAAATTCTTCCGATAGATTGTCTCGTAGTCACTTTATCTCCGGCCTTTACAAACACTTCGCTAAGATTGGAATAGATCGTCAAATAATTTCCGTGTCGGATAATGACCGAACTGTTATAACCCGGCATTACAAATACACGGGTAACTACACCGTTGAAAACAGAACGGGCCGTTGTTCCCGGTGTCGTTTGTATATCTATACCGCTACTGTTTACCTGCACATATTTCAACTCCTGATGCTGCTGCTGTCCGAAATGTCCCACGATCATATATTTTCCGGACAAAGGCATAGGCAAACGACCTTTATTCTGAGAAAAGCTGTTCGACAACTCAAGTTCGTCCTTAGTCATGGCATAACCGCCTTTTGTCTGAGATTTGCGGACCTCCCCGGCAGAAGCATTCTTCCCGGATTTTTTATCGGCGTTTGTCGCTTTCTTAGCCGCTTCCGCTGCACGTCTTGCCTCTTCTGCGGCTTTACGAGCCTCCTCGGCGATCAACTGCTCGATACGGCGATTCAAAGCTGCAGCCTGTTTTCTTTGGGCATTCAGTTCTTTCTGCAGTTCTTTTTCTTTCTTCTTAAGATCCGCTACAACCTCTTTCTGCGACTTCTCTTTCTGTTTCAACTTGTTTGCAGCATCGGTACGCTTTCCCAACATCGCATTTTTTTCAGAACGAGTTTTAGCCAATTCGGCCTTTTTCTTTTCCAACTCTGCCTGTTGTTCGGATATCTTTATCGCCTCCTTTTTCCTCCAAGCCGAATATTCCCGCAAGTAACGAATCCTTCGATAAGATTGATTTAAAGAATTCGATGAAAAAACAAACATCAAAGTTTCATAACCCGAATTTCTACCTGCAATTCCCCGGATAGCTTTGGCATAAGCCTCTTTCTTGGCATTCAAATCTTTCTCGAGTCGAGATATCGTTTCATTAATCTTTCTCTCTTGTTTATTAATATTCGAGATTTCGGCATTCAAAGCTGCGATCACTTCCTTATGTTTCGTTATCTCAGCCGTCAACTTGTTCAATTGATGCAAAGATTGGAGAGCCGACTTTTTCGTAGTCTTCAACTCTTTATCGGTCTTCGCAATAGATTGCAACGCCTCTTTCCTCTGTTTCTGCAAATCTTTTACTTTTTTAGACGATTGAGCAACAGAAGTCACGGCAACCACAGCCATCAAACAAATTATCAATATACGCCTTATCATTTCAAAAACATATTTAACAAATCACGTATCGACACTTTTCTATATTGTGAAGACACCGAAAAATCTACGTTGAAAGCCTTGTTCCACTCGGGAGAAATATTCTCCATTTTAAGAGTCAAGTTTTTATTTCCTATACCGCTTGTCCGGACCTCCATTTCTGAAGGAAACCAAAATTCCCCTTGATTCGTAAATTTCGAATAGCTCCATGTTATCTGCATTTGTCCGGATATATCCAAAGCTCGGGTTTCTCTTAAACGTGCCAACTCATCCAACTCAAATAAACAGGAAAAATGGGACAGATCTTGTATAGAAAAGCTCCAATCCGATTTTTCTTTCATCCAAGAAAAATTTCGGTAATCCGATATATCCAAACGACTTTTCCCCGGTAAAAAAGGTCTTCCCAAAAACAATGCCTGTATAGTAGAAAGAGACAAATCGACCGGTAATTTCGATTTATATGCCGCTATAGATTCCGCAACATAACGTTTTCCCATTTTATCCAAAATCCAGACACTGTCATTGGTTAGCCGCACACGGAACATTTCGATCCCTAAAAACGGCTGAACCGATATTTGTAAAATCTTATCCTTTATTATACGTACTGTCGCCTTACTCTTCAAATTTCCCGCACTTGTAGTTATCACAAAAGAAGTTTTCGCAGAGTAAGACGTATAATCCGGACTATTTTTCAGGCAATCGGCAAAAACACGTTTTTCCGACTCCGACTGTTCTACGGATATTTTCGTCTTTTCTCCGATATGGGAAGTCTTACATCCGACAAACAGAACTCCGAAAGCTATGGACACAGCCCAAATGAATCTTCTCATTCTTCGTAATATTTTTTATCTTTTATTTTCTGAGGCAACATTTTAGAATCGCTGCCTTTTTCAAGGGCATCATTCCAATACTCCAAAGCACCATCGACATCCCCCGTCATAAACAAAACGTCTCCATAATGTTCCAACAATGCAGCACTTTCATTTCCGCCCTTGTCCAATGCACTTTTTAAATATATTTTTGCCAGCGTATAATTCCCTTGTTGGAAAAATACCCATGCATACGTATCAAGATAAGTCGGATTATCAGGTTCTTGTTTAACAGCATCTCCGCTCATTCTTTCAGCCTTCGACAAATCTTTCTTCTGAAGAGCCAAATAATAACTGTAATTATTTAAAACCCCGATATTTCCGGGATTATATTCCAAAGCCTTATCGAATGCGGCATAAGCAGAATCCGGTTGCTGCGCCTGATAATAGGTATCGCCTATTTGTCCGTACAAATCAGAAATAAGAGCGCGATTTTCAGGATTGGTATGTTTTAATCCGGTTCTCAATGTTGCAACAGCCTTATCATACTCTTTTTTCATCATATAGGACGAACCTAAATAAATATACAAAACAGCTTCATCGGGTAAATAAGAAAGAGCTTTTTCTCCTGCGACAATAGCATCATCATATTTCTTCTGATCCAAAATAGCTCCTATTAATTGCTGCCAATATTCCAAACGTACGGGAGCTAAATCTACAGCAATCTGCATCTGCGCAATGGCATCGCTCTTTTTCTGACGTATCCACAATACATCAGCATATAATTTATGAAGTTCCTCCTCTTGAGGATGCATTTCGAGCAATGCGGAAAACATCGAATCCGCTTGATCCAAATTCTCTTTTTTCTGCAATAATTCCGAAAGAAAACCTGTCAATATTTTCTGTTTAGTCTCCACATCCAAATTTTTACTCAGCAAAGCATCCAGAATTTGCTTCTGATAAGCTTCTTTATCCCCCTTCTTATTGTAATAGTTGGCTTTAGACACCATCAAATATGCATTGTCCGGCTCTATTTCACCGGCATGTTGATATACTTTCCAAGCATCTTCATCCCGATTCGAATCAAGATAAAGATCTCCCAACAAAATAAGATAAGTAATATCTTTCGGATGAGCATCGATCAAACGCTGCACTTCGGCAAAAGCCTTTTCATCTTGTTTTAAGGCCTTATACAGTTTTACTTTTTGAAGAATTATAGGTTCTACGACACCCATCGATTGTTCCAACTGATCGTATGCGTCAATAGCCTGCTGAAAATCGCCCTTTTGCGCATAAACCTCCGCCAACATATAATTCAACTCCGGCTTATTAGGATTATATTCGATCATCCGTCGAATCAGAGAAATCGCCTGCTCAGCATCACCGAGATTCTGAGCAAGATTAGCTGCCATAACATTATACCAATAGTTATCCGGACTTTTCTCCGCAGCTTCTTTTAAACAATCATACGCAAGCTGCGGCTTTTTTAAATGCAGGTAATAATTGGCTAAATTATATTTGACAACGGCACTCGACGTATCTATAGCAGCAGCTTGCTGCAACAAATCAAAAGCAGCATCCTGTTTCCCGAGATTTTTCATCCGGTCGGCTTCCAGAAAAAAATAGTCGAATTTACGTTGATCCGACTCAGACAGAGCTCTTCCGACATCCGTCTGCTTTTTGCTGAAATTACGACTACTTCCGCAAGAAAAACAAGCTGACAGTAATGCCAGACAGAGCAATAAACGGTAACCTATATATCTCATTTACAAAAAAAATTGTATAAAAAAACACTTTTATTTTACACCCGTATGTCCAAAACCTCCTGCTCCTCGGTCGCTATCTTCAAGGGTTTGTACTTCGACCCAATCTACCCGGCAATATTCTTTTACAACCATTTGACAAATGCGTTCACCATCATTAATAACAAAATCTTCATTTGAAAAATTAATCAGAATAATACCTACCTCTCCTCGATAATCGGCATCGATCGTACCCGGAGAATTGAGAATCCCTATTCCCTTTTTCAACGCCAGCCCACTACGAGGACGTATCTGGGCTTCATATCCTTCGGGAAGTTCGATATATAATCCCGTAGGAATCAGTACTCGCTGCATCGGTTTAAGTACTACTGGTTCATCCAAGTTAGCACGAATATCCATTCCGGCAGCATGCTCCGTACCATATTCCGGCAATTTATGTCTCGACCGGTTAACTATCTTTACTTTAACTTCCATAATCAACAATTTCCTGTTTATTTCGATCGTGTTTTCATTATCGAAAACCCAATATATTAACTTGCGAAAATAACGAAATAACCTTAAACTATCTTGCTATTTTTTTATTTTTAATGCTTTCTCTGAACTATTTTCTATAAAACAATCGATTTGACTCAGTTATTTTGTATTTTTAATCTTGTCATAAATATCCGTTTCTAAATAAAGAGAAACAAGATCATTTATCGAGGTATTATTTTTTTTGTATTTTTGCCAAACAACATCGTATTCGAAACAAAATGAAATATACAGAATCCAGAATGTCTTGGGAGCGTTTACTCTCCTCTAAACGATTCGGTTTGGAACGCTATCACGAAGAACGAAGACATTCACGTTCCGATTTTCAAAGAGACTATGACCGCCTTGTTTTTTCTGCTCCGTTCAGAAGATTGCAAAACAAGACCCAGGTATTTCCTCTTCCCGGAAGCGTATTTGTACATAACCGGTTAACTCACAGTCTCGAAGTTTCATGTGTCGGTAGATCATTAGGCAACAATGTTTCTTCCGTCCTATTTGAAAAGTATGCAAATGAACCTTGGGCCGGCAAATTGCATGGTATAGGAGCTATCGTCGCTGCCGCCTGCCTGGCTCATGATATGGGCAACCCGCCTTTCGGACATTCCGGAGAAAGAGCTATCGCCACTTATTTTTCAGAAGGAAACGGTCTTAGCTTAAAAAATAAACTGGGAACAGATGAATGGAAAGACTTGACCCATTTTGAAGGGAATGCAAATGCTTTTCGATTACTGACTCATCAATTTAACGGACGACGGGCCGGAGGATTCGTTATGACTTATTCGACTCTGGCATCGATCGTAAAATACCCTTATGCATCGAACCTTGCAGGAAAAAGAGGAAAGTTCGGCTTCTTCACTTCCGAGGCTGATGATTTTGTCAAAGTAGCAGATACTTTAGGTATGCTGCGTATGAACATTCCCGGAATACGATACTGTCGACACCCGCTCGTTTACTTAGTAGAAGCGGCAGACGATATCTGTTATCAGGTAATGGACATAGAAGATGCACACAAGCTCAAAATATTAACGACCGAGAAAACCAAAGATCTGTTTCTCGGCTTCTTTTCGGATTCCCGATTGAAACACATTCAGGAAACGTTGAATATAGTATCGGACATCAACGAGCAAATCGCTTATTTACGCTCTTGCGTAGTAGGGGTATTGGTAGATGAATGTTCTCGAATTTTTTGTGAAAAAGAAGAAGAGCTTTTGAGAGGAGAATTCGATGGCGTACTTATGGATCACATTAGCGAAATTCCACGAAATGCTTACAAAAATTGTTCTGATGTAGCTTATGAACACATCTACAAAGCTTCGGATGTTCTGGACATAGAACTTGCCGGTAACCGCATCATCTCTGTTCTATTGGATAAACTGATCGATGCGGTCATCAATCCCGGCAAAGCATATTCGCAACTGCTATTGAATAAAGTACCAGGACAATACGAAACCCGGGATGAAAATATCTATAAAAGAATTCAAGCCGTTATCGACTACATTTCCGGCATGACAGACGTATATGCGCTGGATTTATATCGAAAAATAAACGGAATGAGCCTTCCGGCTTTATAACCAACAACGAATAACAATGAAACGAATATATTTTTCCATACTGTCTTTTTTCCTTTTTTCTACGACATTACTTTTCGGAGCAGAATATACCATCGAAACCGTCCCCAATGTGCATTTACAGAATGCCAAAGCATACGTAAGCAATCCGGATGCAATACTCTCCCCCTCGACAGAACAGCAAATAAACTTATTGCTGGACTCTCTTCAAACGAAAACAAGTGCTGAAATTGCCGTCGTAGCCGTAAATTCCATTGGGGATGCCGATATAAAGCAATTCGCTACCGCATTATTCGAACATTGGGGTATAGGAAAAAGGGAAAAAGACAACGGACTGTTGATATTATTCGTTTTAGACCAACGTAAAATCACATTCGAAACAGGATACGGATTGGAAGGTATTTTACCGGATGCCATCTGCAAACGCATTCAAACTCGATACATGCTTCCTGAATTTAAAACAGGGAATTACGATAAAGGAATGTTACAGGGATTGAATGCCATACATCACAGATTAAGTACTCCGGAAGCTCAAGATGAATTGTGGGTACAGAGTCAAACCGCACAAGAAGACTGGGGCAAAGTATTACAATATTATGCAATCACCTCTCTTTTATTTTCCATGATATTGCTTTTTATGATACGGTCATCCGTGAAATCATCGAAGACGAAAGACAATTATGAGCAATACAGAGCTTTGTCCGGATATAAAAACACCTTAGCCGTACTCTCTTTTATCTTCCCGGTTTTCGTATTATTCCTGTATATATGGACTTCGATCCGATTAAAACAATTGAGAAACAAACCTCGGAAATGCGACCTATGCGGATCAAAAATGAGAAAACTCAATGAAGAGGAAGATAACCGTTATTTAACTCCGCAAGAAAACACCGAAGAAAAACTACAATCGGTCGATTATGATGTCTGGCTATGCGACCAGTGCGGAAATACAGAAGTTTATCCATACGAAAATCGTTATACCAAATACAATTCCTGTCCGCAATGCCATGCAAAAGCTTACAGCTTAGATCGAGATCGCATACTAATCGCACCAACTCCGTTTTCAACCGGAACAGGTGAAAAAATATACCATTGTGCACACTGTAATTTCCAGAAAAAAAGCACTTACATAATACCTATGATCATCGTTGCATCCGGGAATAACCGAAGGGGCGGCGGTTTCGGAGGTTTTAGCGGAGGTAGTTTCGGAGGTGGCCGATCCGGAGGTGGAGGAGCGACATCCGGATGGTAATTTATATGCATATTTATTCTATATTATCTATTTTATGCAAATAGAAATATTCTAAAATCAAAAATAAATTATTTCATAAACCTATTCCGAAAAGAATCAATTCCTGACAAAAATATATTACTAATTAGACTAATAAATACAAAATGCCATAAACATTTCTCATCCCACCTATATGCATTTTCAAAAAATGTAGGTCTAATTATTGAGTAAATATACAAAGAATTACAAAAATAAATATTATCACAAAGTTTTGTATTACAAACACATAACACAATTAATAAGAATTATTCTAAATAATAAAATCATTATTTTAGAATAATTAATACTGTATTTCTATACAAACACCTATATTTGCACACCATTTTAAGCATCATTCAAAATATCACAAATGCTTATCATGTCTTCAAAATACAAGAAATAAGTAAGAAAACAACTAAAAACAATAGAAATTTACAATAATAGATTCGAACTAATTAGATAAAATATTCAATAGCCGGGGTACAATACAAAAACAATCAGACATAAAGAATATAACCTAGACTATGTTATCAATATTATTTTTCAGCTTATAAAAGCTTTTTTGATTTTAAAATATGCTACTTACTAAACTATAATTTCTTAGATATTACTCATGCAAAAATATTTTTATATTTTTTTGGTATGTTTATTCTCCGGGTTCCCGTTATTTTCCCAAAATAATGATAAGGATACAAAAGACTCAAAAGAAAAGACTTCAAAAGAAAGAATTTTTATGGGAGTTGTAAAAGATCAGTCGGGTGAACCTCTTCCGGGAGCTGTGGTATATGTCAAAAGCAAGCCGGCGTCAGGAACATCGACGGATGCATACGGAAACTTCATATTAAAAAATATTCCGGAAGGTAAACAAATCATCATTATCAGTTGTCTGGGAATGGAGCCCAAAGAATTCACTTTCACCGGACAAAAATCTGCAATAATCGTTCTGGAAGAAAAAGTAAAAAAGATACAAGATGTCGTGGTCACAGGCATCTATGTCCGTAAAAAAGACAGTTTTACCGGTTCGGCAACAACTTATTCAAAAGAAGATCTAAAGACAATCGGTACAAAAAACCTAATTCAAAGTTTGAAAACGCTGGAACCCTCCCTAAAGGTAATGGACAATAACACTTGGGGTTCTGACCCGAACCGAATGCCGGATATGGAAATTAGAGGGAAAACCAGTATTGTCGGAGAACTTTCTTCAGACTATGACAATACTGCCAACCAACCGCTTTTTATTTTGGACGGAATAGAAGTCACAATAAATGACATCATGAACTTGAACATGGATCGTATCGCTAACGTTACAGTGCTAAAAGATGCAGCATCCACCGCAATATACGGGTCAAAATCTGCCAATGGAGTCATTGTTGTGGAAACCGTAAAACCCGAACCCGGACAATTAAGAGTTTCTTACAGTGGAAACTTTCAATTGCAAATGCCTGATCTTACAGGGTACAATCTTATGAATGGAGAAGAAAAGCTACAGTACGAACTTCTCGCCGGACGTTATACGGCTAAAGACAATATGGAAAGCCAGGATGCATTAGACGCCCTCTATTACAGCCGGCTAAAAGAGATAAAAAGAGGAGTAGATACTTACTGGTTGTCAGAACCTTTACGAGCAGTCTTCAATCACTCCCACAACCTATATGTAGATGGAGGGGATAAAGCTATGCAGTATGGTATAGGACTAAGCTACAACGATGAAAGCGGAGTAATGAAAGGCTCTGACAGACAAATTATGAGCGGAAACATCGACCTCACCTATCGCAAGAATTCTTTAATTTTCTCGAACAAATTCAATGTCGATTTGGTAAACTCAAAGCGAGAACCGGTAGAATTCTCAAAATTTGCCGAAGCAAATCCTTATTACAGAAAAACGAATGACGACGGTACTGTATCGGAACTGTTAGAACCTCTTGATGTTGCAGGAGAACCGATCTATAATCCTCTATATCTTTATAACATCGTTAACAATGATGCCACTAATGACATCACTTTACGAGACAATTTCAGCATTATATGGCGATTTCTTCAATCGTTCCAATTGAGAGGCCGTATAGGAATCAGTAAGTTGATCTCTCAAAATGAAGCATTCAAGTCTCCGAGCCATCCGGATTTCACAGGTGTAGATAAAAAAGGTTCTTATTCTAAAAACGACAGTGAAACTTTTTCTTACAATGGAGACATTACGCTAACTTACGGTAAAGTCATTAAAGACAGACACCAAATAAATGCCGTAGGAGGATGGACATTCAGTGAAAAAAGCACCAAAAACTCGGGATATTCCGTTTATGGCTTTACCAGCGATTTACATCAAAATCCTCAATTTTCTGCTGGATTTGACGAGGGCGCAAAGCCGACATATAAAAACGCTACAAGTCGATCGACAAGTTTCTATTTAAACGGAAACTACTCATACCGAAACAGATATATGGTCGATGCAAGTTTACGTTTCGACGGATCGTCTGTATTCGGAGCTCAAAAATTATTCACATCGACTTGGGCAGCCGGTATCGCATGGAATATCAACAACGAACGTTGGTTTCAGGTCGATTGGATCGATCTGTTGAAACTGAGGTTCTCGATAGGTAATCCGGGCAACCAAAACTTCGATGCTTATCTTTCGTCCGGAACATATATTTATAACCCCGAATACCAAAATCATTTCGGCACAAGTGCTATTATAGAAAAATTCGCCAACAAAGGGCTGGAATGGCAAAAGACGATCGACAAAAACTTCGGTATAGATTTTGAATTTTTGGATAGCCGTCTGAGAATAGGCGGAGACTATTACTATAAAGTAACCGATCCTCTTCTGGTTTCTATCCCTATGCCTCCATCTGTCGGGACAGACAAGATATATACCAATTTCGGCGGACAGATCTCCAAAGGTTTTTCCGGAATGATTAGCTATACAGCAATAAAACGCCCTACGACACGGTTGAACTTTAATCTTACTTTCAGTAACGGAACTTCCGAATACTTCAATATCGGAAATAAGCTCGACTTCATGAATGAAAAAGGAAGCAGCACATCCCTCCGTCGTTACTACGACGGAGCAAGTCCCGACGATATATGGGCTGTACGCTCGGCAGGTATAGATCCGGCGACAGGACGCGAAGTTTTCATTAAAAAAGACGGGAGTTATACATTTCAATACGATGCAAATGATGAGGTCGTTGTAGGATCTACGGCAAAAGATCTCGAAGGAGTTTTCAGTGTATCGTTCTATTACAAACAATTTTCCGCATCCGTCAACTTACGTTACCAGTTAGGAGCACAGACTTTTGCTTCTGCTTTATACAACAAAGTCGAAAATATAACAGAACAGGGGATGTATTATAATCAAGACAAAAGAGCCCTATATGATCGTTGGCAGAAACCGGGCGATAAGGCAAAATTCAAGGCTATCGACAACTTTGAAAGTACCCCGATGTCTTCCCGTTTCGTAATCAACGAAAACGTACTATCCGGCGAATCTATCAGTTTTGGTTATGAAACTGCAGGTAAATGGGTACGAGCAATGAAAGCTCAAGGTATTTCTTTCCGTTTGTATATGAATGATATTTTCAGAATATCCTCATTTAAAGAAGAAAGAGGAACTGATTATCCGTTCTCCAAAAGCGTTTCTTTATCTGTAGGTGTACGATTTTAATTAGAAAGGGATTATAGGTTATGAAACAATATGTCATTATTATCACACTAATAACAATACTTTTGGGAGGAAGTTCCTGCAAAGATTGGCTGAAAGTGGATTCGGAAGACCGTATCATGGAAGATGCTCTTTTCCAAAGTGAATCGGGTTTCTTCACCGCATTGAACGGTGTATATGTACACCTGCTAAATACCAACTTATACGGAAGAACTTTAACGGCAGGGACATTCGATATATTAGCACAATACTACGACACGACAAAACCGTTAAATTCTCATACATACAGATCTTTAGCAAACTTCGAACTCCAAGCTAAAAAAGATGCGGTAGCAGATACTTGGAAAGAAGCCTATTTTCTGATCGCCAATATAAACACGATATTGGAACACTGCGAAAACGATCGTTCGGTTCTCTCCGAATCTAACTATGAATTGATAAAGGGAGAATGTTTGGCATTACGCGCGATGTTGCATTTCGAGATGTTTCGCATTTTCGGTCCGATCTATTCCTACGAACCGGGAAAAGTCTGCATTCCATATTCAGATGATACAGAAAAAAATGTAAAGCCTTTATTAAGTGCAATAGATGTCGTAGATAAAATATTAACGGATTTGAACCAAGCCGAAAACTTATTATTAAATGTAGATCCGGTCATTACCAAAGGTCCACAATCCAGTGCTGAAGGAAATAACAGACTGAGATACAGAAATCTCCGTTTAAATTACTTTGCAGTTCAAGCATTAACCGCACGAGTATATCTATATGCCGGAAATACGACAGAAGCCGGGAGATATGCCCGGAACGTCATTTCCGGAGCATCTAAATTTTTCCCGTTCGCAACTCGGGAACAAGTAAACGGACAAGCTGCTACCGGTACTGTGAACCGTGAAGCTGAAGACCGCATATTTTCTTCAGAAGTTTTGTTCGGAGCTTATAATACACAAAGATCTACCGATATATATGATAAGTTATTTTCCAATAAACTGGAACTTAAAAACCTCCTTACAATGACCGAAAACGGTGTAAAGGCTTTATATGATGACGAAGGAGATTTAAGGACCTGTCACTTTCAGGCTCTGCGGGATATTGAAGCAAACGACGGCCGTTTTTTTGTCAAATACGGTTTCGTGACCGACGGTGATTTAGGATACGCATCGATTATCCCTATTTTACGAATCTCGGAAATGTACCTTATCGCAGCCGAATGCGAAAAATCTCTCACATGGGTCAACGACTTGAGAAGTGCAAGAAAAGCCGCACAAGTCTCTTCAGGGGGAAGCCTTGACGGAAGTATAGAAGATGAATATGTGCGGGAATTTATCGGTGAAGGTCAATTATTTTGGTATTATAAACGAAAAGGAATTACAGAAATACCCCGATTATATAACAGGAGTGCAGGAGATATGAAAATAGAACTATCGAACTATCAATTTGATCTCCCAGATAAAGAGTTGGCAGAGCGTAAATAAAATAATGAAAAAAGAAAAAAGGAAAATGAAGAAAATCATATTTCTGAATCTTATAGCTATTTTAGCACTATTTACCGGATGCAGGGAAGAGATACCCGAATATTCCGGAGCTTCAGGTATTTATTTTGCCATGTCCAAAACTAAAGGTGGATTGGATGACAGCAAATTAGACTATACCGATAATACGAGTTTACCGTTTGCCGTATTTGACAAGGAAGACTCTATTCTGACTGTCAGAGTAAAAATCATCGGAGAAACTGTTCCACACGACAGAGAAGTATTTATTGAAGTTGTACCGGAAAAAAGTACGGCTATCGCCGGAGAAGATTACGAACCCTTACAAGAAAAATACTATGTAAAGGCAAATGAAATCTATGCCCAAATACCGATTCACTTCTATAAAAAAAGTTCATTAAAAGATAATGAACGAACACTTCAGCTTCAACTGAAAGAATCAAAAGATTTCAATCTGCCTATGCCATATTGGCTTGCACCCAACAGTTCTGACAAAACCGGTATAGATGTCATACACCACACGATCTCGATCAGTGATAAATGGGTAAAATTACCGGGATTTAACGAATATTTTTTAGGCCCTTACTCTGAAAAAAAGAATAGGCTTATTTGCGAACAGTTCAATTTGACACTGCTTGATTTCTTAGAGCCCATGTCAACTGTAAAAATAAAAACGTTAGGAATTAAGTTCGACCAATACCTAAAAGAAATAGAGGCTAAAGGACAGACCATTTATGAAGATTACCGGGACTCCGAAGGGAATCTTGTAAAAATGACTGCCGGAGAAGGTATTCAATATTAAAAAAGAATCGACAATGAAATATAATGCTTATCTATTGATATTTTGCATGTTATTACTTTCGTCCTGTTTTAAAGACAAAGGGAATTACGACTATACGGACATCAATGACATCACTATCGGAGACAAAGGATTCGCAGCCGATACGATTTATAACGTACGGGCAAATGTAGATAGACTGACGATTACACCAGAACTGAATTTCTCATTAGACCCCGAAGAAAAAGGGTCTTATAAATATGAGTGGGTCGCTGTCGGAACTCAAAAATATCCGGGAGAACGTTTTATTCTTGGAAACGAACGAAATCTGGACTGCATCATAACACTTCCGGCCGAGGCTTTTACCCTTTACCTAAAAATAACCGATCAAAATACGAATGTAGTATTCAGCAAAAGCGTAGAACTGAATGTAAGTACATCATATACTAAGGGGTGGATATTGGCTTGTGAAGATGACGCCGGAAATGTCCGCGTCGATATGCTGTCGATAAGCCGGGATACTTTGCATTTAAAAAATATCCTGACAAACAGCAGTAACGTTCCGCATAAAGATATTAATCTGATATGGGTAGATAACAGTCCCGAATTATATGAAGAACAAGTTTATGTATGCACGGCACATAATACTTTCAGATACGGACGTGACGAATTTGACCAACCTACGGAACTTACAATTTTCGATCCGGATCAAAAAGGATACCGCAACAACATAGTTATCACGGATATTCAAAAATTAAAAGACAAAAGAGGAATGTTTCTCGCTGATGGTAAAGCGTATGTTTTATCCAGTTCGAACGAAGGAGAATTCGGAAATCCGGTCAGCTACTACGAAGAAGAAAGCGGATATAGATATTTCAATATCGGGGACAAAATAGCTTGTAACCGTAGTGGTGAAGATATATCTGCCGCTGTCATCGATCAATTCATTCTATATAATACCGATGACAAAAGATTCACCTATCTAAGGCCTTTGGCCAAGAGCATGAAAGATATGGCTGATAGTGATAGCGACAACACGTTCAGTTGGAACACCAAAAAAGATTTTGCTCCTGATGGACTCGATTTCGTAACTACAATCAATTCGCTTTTTGGTAGCGGACAATCTGCCACATTGCTAAAAAATCCGAACGATGGCAAACTATACCTCTACACTTACACGATTACACGGACCGGAGGTTCTGCTACTAAAGGCGGGAAATACATGGTTTCAGGGGCAACGAATATAGACCAATCCGAGCTATTCAGTTTAACAAATCGACAAGGATACTTGATATATGCAGCCGGAAATACACTATACGGATATAATTTCAGAAACGGAAGTGCAGCCGTCGAACTCCGGTCTTTTCCAGGTGAAAAAATTACAGCGATTTTCAATGACATTATCTCAGATCAGAAAGATCAAGATTTCTTTTATGTCGCCACATATAAAGAGGGACAAGAAAACGGAGGAACTTTAAGAAAATATCAAGTAACCGACTCGGCAGATAAAATAGAAATTACCGATCAAGAAACGTGGGAAGACTTCTCGCGCATAAAGAATATCGCATTTAAACAATTCTAAAAGGCCAAAATAACAAATTCATTTTTCAACCAAAATCATTAACTATCATAAATTATGTACAGTATGAAATACAAGTTGTTTGCTTTGTTGATTTCATTATCAGTAGCTCTGCCAGACGCAAATGCAGGATGGTTTAAGCGAAAAAGTAAGAAAAATAAAGGTAAAACCGAACAAACAGCACCAGCAAAGAAAAAAGATAAATTTGCCGATGCTATTCAAAAAGCGACACCCCACGATGGAGTATTTAAGGCATGGGTTACTCCCAAAAACGAACTTCTTCTGGAAATAACACCGAAAAACCTGGAGAACCTGTATTTGTTGGCAAACCGAGTATCGGAAACCAGTAACAGTTCAAACTTTACCGCAGGCGAAATGTTAGGAGATCCGTTCATGTTCTGTCTTTCAGCAGACACAAGCAACGTATATATGCATACAGTACAAACTTACGATAAAGTAAAAGAAGATGATCCCATCGCCACATCTTTCAAACGGAATTTCAATAATCCGATTTTAAAAACATTCAAGATAAAAGCCTCTCGTAACGACACTCTATTGATAGACGTTACCTCATTTTTCGTATCAAACGAAAAATGCATCACTCCAATTCGCCAAAGTGTCCGTACAAGAGAAACGATGAGTGCCTCTTATGATGCATCAGCTTCAAGATTAAAAGAGGTGAAGAGTTTCGAAAAGAACATAGAGATTACCAGTATTCTGAATTTCAATATTACAGCAGGAGGATATACCCTCACAATGCGCCGTTCTATAATAGAACTCCCCAAAGAACCGATGAGAAGCCGTTATCAAGACAATCGAGTAGGATACTTCAGTTCTGGTTATTATTATTACACATCCGAAGCGGATAAAATCCTGCCGAAAGAATTTATTCACCGCTGGCGTGTAGAGCCGAAAGAAGAAGACTTGGAGAAATATTTCAAAGGAGAGCTGGTAGAACCTAAAAAACAAATCGTCTATTATGTAGATTCTGCATTTCCTGAAAAATGGAGAGGTGCAGTAAAAGCTGGTATCGAAGACTGGAACAAAGCCTTTGAAGCCGCAGGATTTAAAAACGTAGTAGTAGCAAAAGATTATCCGACAGACGACCCGAATTTCGATCCGGACGATATTCGCTACAATTGCGTACGTTATATGACCAACGACATTGCTAATGCCGCCGGACCGAGTTATATAGATCCGCGTAGCGGAGAAATTCTGGTTGGTGAAGTCATGTGGTATCACAATGTAATTTCGTTAGTTCACAACTGGCGCTTTTCCCAAACCGGAGCAGTAGATGCACGTGTCCGTAAAATGATTTTCGATGATGACGTAATGAATGAGTCTTTACGTTATGTTGCATCCCACGAAATCGGCCATACACTCGGATTGATGCACAATATGGGTGCAAGTTACTCCTTCCCCGTAGACTCCTTACGCAGTCCGTCTTTCACACAAAAATACGGAACTACTCCGAGTATCATGGACTATGCCCGGAATAACTATGTTGCGCAAAGAGGAGACTTCGAAAAAGGTGTACGGATGGTTCCGCCATTAATGGGGGTTTATGATATGCACGCTATCAATTGGGGGTATCGTATCTTCAAAGATGCAAAAACTGCAGAAGATGAATATCCTTACCTGAATAAAATCATCACAGATAAAAAAGGAGATCCGATGTATGAATTCGGAGCACAGCAGCTATTTCTCAATGAAGACCCTACCGACCAAACTGAAGATTTGGGAAATGATCATATCAAAGCCAGCAACTACGGCATCGAAAATTTGAAATATATTATTTCGAATATCGATAAATGGTTTGCGCAAGAAAATAAAAACTACGATGATATACAAGAAATGTATCTGGCCTGCGTAAGTCAATACATGAGATATTTGACTCACGTAATGCCTTACCTCGGAGGAGTGGAATATAAAGATATCGTACAAGACGGAGAAAGCAATTATGCAAAACGGTATATTACAAAAGATAAACAGAAAAAAGCGATGATATGGCTCACAGACCAAGCGCTGAATTGCCGGAAATGGCTTCTTCCTGAGAACATAATGAGAATTACCGGATTGGAATCTAACCTCTATGATAATTTCCAATACTCTATTGTAGGGAGAATCTTAGGTCCTGGAATCATGGGAAGCGTTTATGAAGGAGAACGTTCAGGACAAGAAAATCTATATACATTAGATGAATATCTGAAAGATGCGACAAATGCCATATTCGTAAATACGATCAAATCAAAATCCCTGACTCAGGAAGACATGAACCTTCAAAATGCCGCAGTTGCAGCATTGATGAAATACTCCAACCTCGACCCGTCTATGAACAAAGGGTTAATGGGTGGATTGGCTGATCCGGAACAAGAGTTGAAAAAAATGATGGATTCGGTAGCAAAAGAAAGCAATGCTTTTTGTAAACAACACGATAAATGCAGTTTCCATAAAGAAGAACAATCTTATGCCCGGCATAATATGACGCCAGCAAAATTATCTGCCGGTGTCGGTCGTCCGATTATTACCGCGACTTTGAAAAACATATTAAATCTGTACAAGGCAAAAAGAGGTACAGGAGATGCTCGTACAAGAGCATACTATGATTACCAGATTACAGTTATTCAAAAATTGTTTGACAAATAATAATTAACGGGAAGCGGCTGTTACCGCTTCCCCTATTTACTAACTAAATAATAAATGATCTATGAAAATTACTGATCTGAAATTTTTAGCTATCGCCTTATTAGCAGTAACATTTTCATTTACACTGAACAGTTGTTCAGATGACGATGACGACAAAAAAGGAGAAGAAGTAAATTACACTCTGTCTTTAGCATCCGAAGACGATGCTTTACTGGAACTTCCTACCGACCAATTGGTCGATACGGTCGTTCACATCACGACAAACGCTCCTGCAGAATTGATCAAAGTAGAAGCTGTCGAAAATAACGGTTCATGGTGTACAGCCAAAGTATTGAATAATACGACCATCTCGGTAAAAGCCGGCATTCATACGGAAAGTGACGACAGAACGGCAACATTCAAAATTACCGTACCCGGTGCAGAACCCGTTGAATTTACAATAACCCAATTGGGAACTGATACTCAAAATACGATCACTTTATCGGGTGTTCCCATGGAAAATAACATGTATACTTATACCACACCTTATAAAGACGGAGCTCCATTCAGTTTCGTTATTAAAACAAATGCCGGGCGTTGGAACATGACCGTAGAAGATTGGAACGACCCTGAAGATGGAACTTATACACCCTGGTATAGTATCAACAAAACAAGCGGACGCAGTGGTGAAACAGTCGAAATCAGATTTACCCAAGCAAATGAAACCGGTATGATGAAAAATATAATGCTAAATATCAGTGCAGGAACAGCAGAACCTGTGAGCATTTTTATCATGCAAGATCCTATGCCTGCAACAAAAATTACGGTTTGGGATACAGATGAGGCAATAACAATTGCAAACAATACATTATTGAGTTTCAATGCAAACGATATCAGTTCAAACAGAGTTGAATACGGTATCGACGCAAATGGAAGTATCGATGTAGCAATTTGTACTGCAGGAACATCAAATCCCATAACAGAAGAGGAATCTTGGTTAAATGCAAGTTACGGAATATACGGGAATATTGTTATATCTCCCAAATCTGCTAATACTACAGGAGCAGACCGCAAATTAGATGTTGTATTAAAAGGTGGTGATGTAGAACTTTTCCGCATACCGGTAGTTCAAAAAAAAGCCAACTAATATTACCCCTTATAAAAAAGCGTTCGTTTCAATAAACGAACGCTTTTTTATAATATCAAGTTCTATATCAGCTTAAATAAATCAGGAACAAAACGGGAATCAAGATTCCTATTATAAATTCGATTCCTCCTCGTCCGATAATGCCCTTATTTCCTTTATTCATAAACAATCCGGTAATCGTTATGATAATCAGAGATACGGCAAACACATCGGAAAACCATGTCCACCAACGCATCGGATTATAATGCAAACGGTTGAAAGCACTCAATACCGGACGTTTTTTTACCGACTCATATAAAGCTTTACCGGTATTCATATCGACCTCCAAAGAAGAGCCACCTTTCAAAAAGACTTTCATTTGCTGATCCCCAAAATAATAGTGTTTCATATAAGCATTCTCTTCACCGACTTGCTCAAGTAAAGCCAAAGTCTCCTCTTTCGACACTTTTTCCTGTTTCGGGAAATCACCCTTCAACATAATTTCAGAACGAGAAATCCGATAATCCGAATTAAAATCACGTTTATGGTTCAATGCAATACCTGAAACCGCATAAACAATTATTATCCCGGCAAAAATAAAGGAAAGATCCCGATGAATGATCCGGAGCCATTTGCGTATCTTAGCAGAAAAATTATTGGACGGCATATTCTGAAGCAACGATATGATACTGACTATAATAATTTTTGTTTTCTTTTTCGGCACGTTCCGCTATCGCTGCCCGAATTTCGGCAATTTGCTGTTTTAACATTGCTACCGCCTCAGGATTACCTTGCGGAGTCTTCAAACTTTCATCCAGACGGTGCTCCCAATCAGAAAGAAAAGCTTCATCCACCCGTTGTTCATTAATAACAACCTTTACACGAACATTGTTATTTCTCAGATCATTGCTGAACGAACCGATTTGAGGACCGGCCTCTACATTGACAATCTGAGTAGTGTCGCTTCCCATCAATGTAATATGAGAACCACCATGTCCGCAAATATCGACACAAAAACCTTCAACCTCTACCGTATCACCGATCAAAGAGTCTTGCAAAACCAACAAACTATCTACCTGATATACTTCATCTGCGATTTGATCAGAGGTTGTCGTTTTGGGCTGACACGCTACGACAAAAGAGAGCACCAATAATGATACACATAAATTTACTACTTTCATTTTCTTTTTTATTTATCAGAATGAATTTTGATTTATTTCTGCATAATAAATATTTATACACTGCAAATATACTATTTACTTACTTAATTTCAATATAAAATATCAGCAATCATATTTTCCCAAACATCAAATCCGGAAAACAAAAAACAAGGTAAAACAATTTACAATAATTTATTTCGGAAAAATTTCGTATATTCTTTCATTCAAATTAAAGTTTTTCTTATTTTTGCCAATAATTATTTCATATTATTGCAAATTGCATCACAAAAACATACAATATAATAGTAAGTTATGAAAAACAACAAGACCGTAGGTTACAAAATACAAACGATTCGGGAAAATAAGAATATGAGCCGTAAAGAGGTAGCCGAACAAGCCGGATTAAGCGAAGAACAGGTTACACGAATAGAAGAAGATATCGATTTACCGGCACTTGCCCCGCTATTAAAAATAGCTCGGGCTATGGGGGTACGATTAGGAACATTTCTTGATGATCAAGAAGAGCTCGGGCCTGTTATATGCCGGAATATGCAAAAGGATAAAAGTATCAGTTTCTCGACAAATACACCGAATGCGTCTAGACACATGGAATATTATTCTTTGTCAAAATCGAAGTCTAACCGTCACATGGAGCCTTTTTTTATAAATATAGCTCCAGCTCCGGCAAACGAATATGAAATGTCCTCACATGAAGGAGAAGAATTTATTATAGTCGCAAACGGAGAAATTGAAATCAATTACGGTAACGAAACATATGTCCTGAAAAAAGGTGATAGCATTTATTACGACTCTATCGTACCTCACCACGTACATGCCTATAACAACCAAACAGCCAGTATTCTCGCTGTAGTTTATGTTCCTGCCTAAAAACCGCTAAAATTTCAGACTATGCAATTATTTGAAAAAACATTAGGAGATTTTCTCGAATATTGGGCAGAAAAAACACCTGATAAAGAATTTATCGTTTACTCGGACCGAGATTTGCGTTTTACTTACTCAGAATTCAACAAACGAGTAAATAATCTTGCCAAAGGGATGATGGCCATAGGAGTCGAAAAAGACTCCAAAGTAGGTATTTGGGCGACGAACGTACCCGATTGGCTCACATTCCTGTTTGCTTCTGCCAAGATCGGTGCAATTCTGGTTACTGTAAATACAAACTACAAGCAACATGAGCTGGAATATCTGGTAGAAAATGCAGATATTCACACATTGTGCATATCCAACGGTACATTTGACAGCGATTACGTCGACATGACCTACACAATGCTCCCCGAATTGAAAACCTCACAACGAGGACATTTAAAAAGTAATAAGTTCCCCTATATGCGTAATGTCGTCTATATCGGACAGGAAAAACATCGGGGCATGTACAATACAGCAGAACTTCTTTTATTAGGAAATACCATAACCGATGAAAAGTTAGAAGTTCAAAAACAGAAATTCAACTGTTATGATGTAGTGAATATGCAATATACTTCGGGGACTACAGGTTTCCCAAAAGGAGTAATGCTTACTCATCACAATATCACGAACAACGGATATTGTATAGGACAATGCATGAAATTTACAGAGAACGATCGAGTATGCCTTCCCGTTCCCCTTTTCCATTGTTTCGGTATCGTACTCGGCATCATGGCTATCATCACCAATGGAGGATGTGCCGTAATGCTTGAACGATTCGATCCGCTTGTCGTACTGGCTTCGGTTCATAAAGAACGGTGCACTGCACTATACGGCGTCCCGACTATGTTTATTGCCGAATTGAATCACCCGATGTTCAGCATGTTCGACCTTTCATCTCTGCGCACGGGAATTATGGCAGGATCTCTGTGTCCCGAATGGCTTATGCGGGAAGTAATGGACAAAATGTACATGAAAGAAATCACAAGTGTTTACGGACTGACAGAAACATCGCCGGGCATGACTCAAAGTAAAGTCGATGATCCGGTCGAAGTCAGAGCATCGACAGTAGGAAGTGATCTCCCCGGAGTAGAAGTGCGCGTAATAGATCCGGAAACTCTCGAAGAATGTCCGGTAGGTGTGCAGGGTGAAATGTGTTGCCGAGGATACAATATCATGAAAGGATATTACAAAATGCCGGAAGCCACAGCAGCCATTATCGATAAAAACGGCTTTTTGCATTCCGGGGATCTGGGAATAAAAACTCCTGAAGGCAACTACAAAATTACCGGGCGTATCAAAGACATGATTATTCGAGGCGGAGAGAATATATATCCACGCGAAATTGAAGAATTCTTGTATCAGATCCCGCAAATTAAAGACGTACAAGTTGCTGCCGTGCCCTCAAAGAAATACGGAGAAGAAGTCGGAGCATTCATTATACTGAAAGAGGGTGAAAGCCTGCATGACTGCGATGTAAAAGACTTCTGTAAAGGGAAAATTTCACGACATAAAATACCTAAATATATTTTCTTTATAGACCAATTCCCATTAACCGGTAGCGGAAAAATACAAAAATATAAACTAAAAGATCTGGGACTCGAACTATTAAAGAAACAAGGTATTACACCCGACTGAAAAAGCTTTTCCATCTACCTATAATTTGATGATATCCTTTTGTCTGCCTATCCGCATTGGAGAACAGACAAAAGGATTTTTTTCAGGTCTGATAGAAATAGCTTGTTAAATTTACCCACATCTACTTTGAGAATCTCTTTGCCAGAAATTTAGATGACAAAACTCTTAATCCAAACTATAACGTAACAGAGATTCCTGAACCTGCATATTTACCTTGAGGACAGCTGACAGTAAAACGAGTACGATTTTCTTTCGGGATATAAACTCCGCCTGAATATTCTCCGGAAATTTCAAAAACTATCGTTTTTAATTGCTGCGTAGGATCGGACATCGTTATTTTCCAACCATCTTTATAAGGCCGGAGTATAAATAATGCCGGAGTTACTGCAATAAAATCGCAATAAGCATTGAGATGAAGCAAACCCGGTTTATAAAATATAGCTGATATGAGCTCATTGTTTTTTTGTTTTACCGCTTGACATTCTTCTGTCCGGCTTAAAATATCCACTGACGAAAAAGCCTTCCGACTACTTTTATCAGAAGGTGTTACCATATAAGCATAACATCCCTGATGATTATCTAAAACACAAGTAAATATTTTTGCAGACTGTTCGGACATGTCGTAAAATGCAGCTATTTCATGCCAACTACCAAAACTCTTTTTTACAAAAATACGTCCTTTTTGTCCCGGAAGAATACAATAATCCCAACCACCATGACTAACCCGACAGCTACTTTCTGGAGGCAACTCAAAAATATCATCTTTCAGAACAGATGTTTTCCCTTCAAAGTTTATGGTACAATTACCGGCATAATACGTTTGGTTTATCGTTGTCTGTAAAGAATCGCCCTTAGAACTTCTTAAACCATTTCCCAAACATACAAGCAAATCTCCGAACAAAAAATACCCCTTTTTCCCGATTATCCCGTCACGATCGAGAGAAAAAGCGGCAATACCGTTTTCTCCATCAGCTATCACTCCTGAAAAAGCATTTCCATTACGATAACCTTCCCATCCCAATAAAGGCAAATCTCTATAATTTGCAGGAGCAGTAATACCCGGAAGACAATGCCAGTCCCACACCGGAAAAATATTCTCATATTCTTTCCCGTCTCGCATTAAGGCTGTCACACCATCTCCTAAATAATATCCCTTCAAATTCTCTTTATTACCTGTCTCCGTAGCGATAACACGAGGAGATGAAAATCTCACGGATATATAAGCTTTTGAGGTTTTACTAACCAGCATGTCAGACCGATAAAAAGCATAAGTCCCGAAAGAGTCACAATTTCGTACTTCAGCAAGAATAGATCTGCACGATTTTTTATATCGACAAGCCTTCATACGATCGACATGAGAAATATCGTACAAAGCCTGTACTAATGCCAAAGCCTTTCCTCTTTGAACATTTTTAAACAATTGGCGACCACAAGCACTAAAATCCATTCTTCCGTTCCATATAACACCGTCCAAACCTTTTAACAAGTAATCCCCCAATATTCCAATCTGTTTCTCTGCAAAAGAAAATTTTGTATCTCGAAAAATACAAGCCCAATATGTCATATTCAAGGCATAAGCAAGACCATAGTTTCCAAACTGAAGCTGAGGACCATGCAAATGATATGAATAATCAGGTTGTATTCCTTCCCCCATCGTCAAATATATCTCCGAAACAATTACATTACGGGCCGATTCCAATTCATCTTTATCTTTCTCGAATAACGCTTTATAGATAACATTTCCTGCTAACCACACTTTATTTTGTCCGGTCTTGCCTATACGAGAACGGCACAACTGTTCAAGTGCTTTACTTCTTAAATCCTCGGGTAAATGATCTTCCATCATCAACAATGCTGGTCCGAGTATTTTATTAATTCCGATATCGGTAAACCACCAATTTGTAGAACAATTGTCGTAATTACACCAATAGTTCAATCCCGATAAAAACACTTTTAGCACCTTATCGTGACGATATAAACCTGATTTTACAGCACAATAGCTTTTTGCTAAATGAAAAAGACGAATTACATGAAAAGACGGTAGCCAAAGACTTGCACTTCGATCTTCATAATTTATATCCGGCCAACTTCCATCCGGCAACTGCGAAACGACCCAATGCTCTATCGTATCACAAGGTAAGAGAATGTTCAAGTATAATTCTTTAACAGATTGATCAATATACGAACCGTTATCTGTCAACTGAATAATCTCAGATACTATTTTTTCATCTTCATATAATGAATTCGTATGCCATTCTATTAAATTCTTCTTACAAATTTGTATATCTTCAGCATACACCATATTGAAGAGAAAGAAGAAAAAAATAGACAATATTTTATACGGGTAACCTCCCATTTATATCAATTTTCAAAAATTCTCATAATACAATTTTATAAACTCTATTTTTATGCCTGATTACCGGATATTCTGTCCTTCCTCTTTTAAGCGTTTCCGCAATAAAGTTACATCAACTTCATGCACATCCGGTTTTTCGGAACGAACAGCCAAAGCCCCAGCCAATCCGGCAGCTTCACCAGTCACCAAGCAAGCCGGCATAACCCGCAAACTGCCAAAAGCATATTCATCTGTAGATATACAACGGCCTGCTACCAAAACATTTTTCAATTTCTTAGGAGTAAGGCAACGATACGGAATACCGTGAGATTCCCCTTTGGAATAACGAGGATAACGTTTTTTCTTATTCTTTTTATGGACGTCGATATAATAGCAATTCCGTCCTATTTCGTCATCAAAAGATCTCCGTGCCAGCCAATCATCTATTGTGAATAAATAATCGCCCACAATACGGCGGCTTTCTCTCAAGCCTAATAACGATCCTGTTGCCGAAAGATAAGAATCTCCGAAAATTTCCGGAGCAAACTCATGTAGTCCTTCATCCATTTGTTTCACCAACTGCCGCCCTCGTATCATTGCATCCGAAAGATCTAAAGGATCAGTACTATTCACCTGTATATGTCCTGCATTGAACATCAAAAAAGAGGGTGCAGACATTTTTACATTAAAATGAGAATCAGGGATCAAAGGATACTTACCCGAAGCCAAAATTTTATGGATAGGGCTTTGCGGTTTGGCACCTTCTATCGTATAGCGGGCTTTATTATAATTTTGTTGATTTACATTCGCCATAGAAAAACAGAGTGTCGCAGATTGTACTTTCTCCGACTCATCTCCATGCAGAAAATCTGCACCGGCCCAGGCTGCCATATCACCATCTCCAGTACAATCGATATATACTTTCGCTTTATATGCCGTCAGTCCGGCTTTATTCGACACGATAATCGAATCTATCGTTTCGTCATTTTTCATTTCCACAGCAGATAACTGAGTAAATAACAATACAGAAGCTCCTGAACTCAAAACCATTTCATCATATACCCTTTTCAATTGCTCGGTATTTATCGGTAACCAGTTATAACTGTTTTCTGGGACGTGAGGTACACCTTTTTTAGCCGCCCTCATTACTTTTTCAGCCAATCCGTTATAAATAATTTTCTCACCGTCGGTAAAAGGACACCATGCATTCATCAGTCCGGCAGTACCCATGCCACCCAGCATTCCGGTAGATTCGATCAAAAGCGTTTTCGCACCTTCTCTTGCTGCAGCAATAGCAGCAGTGCAACCCGAAGGTCCTCCTCCAACGACAATTACATCCCAACCCTTTGATATAGGAACAGAACGTTTTCTTAAAGATATTTTTTCTCTATCCTCTGAATTAACCGGTAACGCAGCAGAAACAGACGCAATACCCGATACGGCAACACCCATTAAACCCAATTGCTTTACAAAACTTCGCCGTGATATTTTATTTTTTCCCATACTCTTCTCTATATTAAATTATTCAACATTCCAATTATCTGTCCGAAATGAAGGGACAGGAATCCCTTCTGTACTATAAAGTTCCCCTTTAATCCAACTTCTAAATCCATAACGCACTGCGACAGGATTCTTTACTTGATCGTTCCAAACGACAATCCCCTTTTCTTTACCAATTACTGCTTTTGCAGGATAAAATACCCTATCCTCTCCAGCAACCTCAAAAAGCGTAATCGGTTTATTATACGATGTCAGCCCGTTCGGAGCATTTTTAAACTGAAGTAGCATTTTTCCATCCTTTACAACATAAGAATCCAGTTCCGGGAAATCACAAGCTATAGCACGTTTCCCGTATGTCCTATTCATCGCCCAATAGATCAACCTTTTTGCCACAATAGATTTATTTGACGGATGAATGCACTTTTCGATTCCGGCATCTGTAATGACAACCATACCGCTATACGGAATATCCTTATACGCTTTCAACTGCGCCTCTCGTAGCAATGCACCATTCCCATTCGGATAATCATACGGAGCAACCTGAACATAATAAAAAGGTAAAGTATCGTTATTCCATGATTTACGCCAATCCTTTACCATTTCAGGAAGTAATCTTCTATACAAATCCGGATCTCCTACATTTGATTCACCCTGATACCACAGAAAACCCCGTATTCCGAAACCGGCAATCGGAGCAACCATTCCATTATATAAAGAAGAGGGTGCTCTACGATGCACTTTAAAATTACGGAAATCATTCGGGACAGAAATATTCATTGATTCTAAGCACTCCCTACTCATCCACGGCTGTATTGCTGAACCGCCCCAAGAAGTTTCAATCATTCCTACCGGAACTTTAAGTTGTTTTTGTAAAGTTTTTGCAAACAAATAACCGACAAGACTAAAATACCTAATCGATACGGACGATGCCGTTTTCCATTGTCCTCTACAAGTGTCTTGAGGGATCAACTGTGCATTACGAGCTATACGCATTAGCCTAATTTGCTCATTATCAGCATCCATAAGAATATCATTTGCATGTAGAACTGGTTGGTTTAAACTTCCTCTGACCGTCATTTCCATATTCGACTGACCGCCACATAACCACACTTCACCCGAAAGGACATTACGTACTTCTGCCTTATCGGATTTACTTTTACACCAAATAGAAAATGGACCTCCGGCAGGAGGCGTCTTTATATATACTTTCCATTTACCCGCCGAATCAGAAGTTACCCTACTCCACTGTTTACACCAAGATCCTCGTACCGCAACTTCGGTCATCGGATCTGCAAAACCCCATACCGGCACATAAGAATCTCTCTGAATAACCATATTATCAGAAAACAGAGATGCGAGTTTCAATTCTGCATGAACAACAGAAAAAGACAAAATACCGGTTATACATAATAAAATAAATCGACTCATAAACTTCTTATTTTATAATAGTTTATAGTTTCCCTATCGGATAAATTTTTTACTGATAACTCTGTCCGATAAAATCAATGAAAGCAGATAACACCCTGAAGAGAAAAACTTCGAAGGGAGATAATAATTTTCCATTCCGGAAACAAGAGACAGTTCCCGCTCGACAAATAATCTCCCGTTCATATCCGTAACTCTAAATAGAGCTTTTTGTTCTTTAGGAGAATATACCGAAAGATTTATATCCCCTTTTTCAGAAACATACTTCAGGTCAAAAGAAACCGTGTCGGTCTGTATCCGTTCGACAGAAGAAAGCTCTTTTTTTTGAAAAACGGCATTCAACCCTCTCCCCGATAAATCTTTTACATTAAAACTCAAAACCAAAGGTTCATAAGAAAGAACAGTTACCCGCTCATCTTTTCTTATGATCGATCCGGCAGCCAAAGAGACCAATCTTATCATAATTTCATCGGTATTCAACATTGTCGGATCTGACACGGAAACCTCAATCTCGTTCTTTCCTTCACGTACCATAACCGACGCCTTTTTATCACAATATAAAAAAGGGACACCATCTATAGCGACATATTGAGAAGTCGAATTGTTCCAAAAATTCGCGCCTACTATCCCTAATGTTTTTTCCATTACTGCTTGCACGGATGACGTATTGCTCAATATTTTTATATCAGGATCGGAACAGTAATTTTTTAACTGAGAAGTAGTACACGACGGGATCAATACATAACTATAACGATTTTCATCCGAATCAGTATCATCCGAACAATTCCCATGCTCTTTCCATAAAGTCAAATAATAATCTTTCTGTACTGCCGTACTACCACCTTCATTTATATCTCTCCATGATCCTGTTTGTTGTTGCCGTATTGCTTTCAAATCCACAGATTCCGGGAAATAATAACCGACTTCCATTCCGGAATACTTTCCGGACAAATGCGCCCAAGTAACACCGGTCAAATTCAACGGAGCTGTATCCGATCCGAATAATGCATTTTGCTTTACACCGTCTACTGTAAAAACATTTCGGTTATCCGAAACCAATTTTCGCTGATCGATATAAGTACACACGTTCACCTGACTTTTATTTGTAATGCCGGCACCTAATGCGACCAGCTCATCATCAAACATAAACCATGATTTTTTAGCACTCACCACCGGATCTTTCGATTCATAGAACATGCCGGAACAACCATATTTTCCGGAAATACCGACTCCTCCTACCCATGATTTTTCAGACAAAGTTTTAGCCTTTGCCGTAGAATTTTCGGCCACAGTCGTTCCTGATATACGATACGGATTTACGGTTGCCCAAAAATTTCCCTCATAATGGTTCTGATCCGGAGTATATAAATAAACTGCACCATCGGCATTATGCCATCCTCTGATATTCTCACGATTGGTATTCTCATAATTATATATACGGGAAGAATACATGGATATTCCTACCGCATACGTCGGACGATGCTGCACTGCTCTGTCCATACAGGGAAATTGACGATAAACTTCGTAAACTTCCCGTACAGGAATATCGGTATTTTCTATCAACGCTTTTGTTTCTTTAATCGCTCGAATAGAATTCATGTACGCATAATAATCCGAAAAAGTTTTATCAGAAATCAACCAGTCTTTTACCAAAGAAGCAATCCTCAAAGAACTCTCTTCAGGAAGTAAATACCGCAACCGCATCAGAATCTGTACCAATGAACGTCCTCTTTTATGGTCTGTAGTAGCAGATCGGGCAATCTCCCGCCCTCTTACCATAGACATCATACCTCCACGAAATACAAGTGGTTCAAAAGCTCTCCATATCCATTCGGAAACTACATTTCTATTCTCTTCAGAAAAATCGATAGAAGAACCATGATATAATGTCATCAAGTCGGTTAAAGTAGCTAACAACGACGTTCCGTAACCACCTGTGTACGGATGACGTTCGTGCTGTATAAACGAACCGTCTTCATAAAATCCGTCACCTTGAGTTACATAATCAAACAAAGGATTCAGACTATTACGAGCATAAATAACATCCGTTTCATTACCGGAAATAATGCCCCGTACAGCAATAACCGTCGCTATCCATGCCAGATTAGCACCTGTGTAATGCCCTACATCCGGACAAAAATGAAATACCGGAAGCAAATACTTGTTCCGTAAATCGGGAGGCATATTATCATACATCAAAACAATGACATTATTCAGCCTGAGAGGAGCTCCGATTTTATAATCCCACCAATTTTGTCCCGAATCATTGGTCCTTTCGTTATACTGATTCATATACATCCATTCCAAAGCCGAAAGAATGTCCGATTTCAATTGCTCATTCCGATACAAGTCCGATCCGTCCAAATTATAAGCCAGAGCCATGCTCTGCAATCGATCATACGATTCAGTTATATCGGCAGAACTGCCATATGAAAGATCGTTCCATAACCGAGATCTGCCGGAATCTTTAATCATCGCATCCCACTGCTTTTTTCCGGCCGAAGTCAAACTGGTAATTTTATTTTTAATTTCTATTACTTCCGGATCATAGGGATACCCGGTCAACTCATTATACCAATTAAGACGTAAATCGTTTAAATCCAAAGCCAATATAGACAACGGTAAACAGAACGCAAATACTAAACAAAAACCTTTTTTTATCATGGTATTCATACCCATAGTAGTCTGATTTTAAGGTTCTACTTCAATTTCTACTTCTCTCACAACAGTTTGAGAACGGTCGGCATTGGCATTAGTTGCGACAAAAGTCACTCTATACTTACCCGGTTCTTTATAAATATACTTATACTCCGACAAGCGTTGCTCGGTCATGCCTTTCAACGGTGTAGGACGATCCGGGCCTAAATCTATCTGCGATTGGCGAACTAACGGTTTTGTTATCATCCAATTCTCACTTGCTTCCTGCGATGAAGTACCTGCCGGTCCAAGCAATGTTATAACCGATAAAATCGTCGAACGACAAGCTCCCCCAATTCCGGCATCAACTAATGAAAACCCTGCTGATGACATATCAGCAATAACTTGTTCTCCGAATAAATTAGTCTCCGTCGATAACTGGAAATCCCGAACATACCATGTTCGACAAGCTCCGGCTATCGCCGTAGCCTGATTAACATAGCGTAATCCTATATATACAGGTTTACCTTCTTCCATAAATTCATTCATCTTTAAAGTTCCCGAATTGACATAAGTCCCGTTCGTATTACCCGTAGCTATCGTAAAACGATCGGTTATATCAGTCCATGTAGCAGCTTTCACATGTGATATATCCGAATAGTTTCCGTTAAAGTCTGATGAAATCAATATCGAAAAATGATTCTCCTGGACTCCATACTTAGTCGCTGTACTGAAAGACAGATTATAATCTCCACTCTCCAATATACGATGCTCTCGACAAGAATATTCGCTATATACTTCACCGGTAAATACAGAAATAATATCAGGATCTCCGGTAAACTCAAATACAGCCTGTTCGCCGGCCTTTATTTTAGGCGTAAGCAATGTAACCGTAAAATCTTCTACATCACCGCTCAATTCCATCTGAGGATCACAAGCAGTTACCCCAATCAGCCCCCAAAACAATGAACCGATATATACAGAGGCTCTAAATATCTCTTTTAGATTTATACTTATTTTTTCCATTACCATTGAGGATTTTGAGTCAACTTTTTATTTAAAATCATTTCTCGTGCCGGAATAGGGAACAAAAGATGCCTTTGTGATACATTCCGGAAAGCTAATACAAAAAATTGCCCGCTATATTCCATATCGATCAAATTTTCTATATTTTTCATATTTTCGACAAGCTTACCCCATCGGATAAGATCTTGTTTTCGCAATGCCTCAAAACATAGCTCCCGAGAACGTTCATTCATAATTTCCTCTTGGAAAGATGTCTCATTGAGTCCTGATAAATCACAGGATTCCGGTTGTGTCAGATCGGTTTTACCGTTTACATCTAATAACCCGAAAGCCCTGCGACGCACAAGGTTTATAGCATTATAAGCCTCCTGAGTCGGGCCATGATTTACAGCATTATCTGCTTCAGCAAACATTAACAAGACATCGGAATAACGTAACAACGGAAAGTTTTGTGAAGTAGCATTATTCGCTCTCGGATAAACAGTTTCATATTCCCGACGCCATTTACCGCAATAACGTTTCCATGCATCAAAACCTATGGCTTCCGGACGCGGAATATGAGAGCCGTCCTTACCGTATGTATAAGGTGCGATTGCCCAATCTCTTCGCAAATCACCCGTATCATATAAACGGTAAAGATATGCTGTAGCACTTATATGCCCATAGGCCAACCCTATTTCCTCGCTCTCACTACGCAAACCCAGCCAAGCTCCGACACGCCCCGTCTCACGATAAGAATTTTGGGCATTACCCCAAAACTCCACTTCCCAAATACTCTCTTTTATGTCATATTTATCCTGTGCATAATTGATGAATACCTGACTATAATCCGGATGTAAACGATGACCTGATTCTGTATCGTCTATTACTTTTTTTGCCCACGAACGAGCTTCGGCATAACGACTTTCATCATTTAACGGATTACCGGCCATACGCAGACAAACCCGAGCTAAAATACCTCGTACCGCAGACTTCGTGACCCGACCGCCGAATCCGGCTTCCGTAGCCGACTGGACCAAATCTTCAGCCAAATCCATATCTCCGATAATCTGTTCATATACCTTTTCCGAAGGAGTTCTCCCGACTTCTTTATTTTTGAGATCAACAGTAGGAGACAATATCAAGGGAACATCGCCCCAATGTTCTACTAAAATAAAATAATAATATGCTCTCAAAAAAAGAGTTTCACCCTTTATCCGGTCTGCCAACAAAGGATCGACAGCAGGTTTCTGTTCAAGGCTCGCTAACACGAGATTGGCTCGATTAATTCCATCATACAAGATTTTCCACAGTCCTTGTACTATATTGTCGGAAGTAGAAAAATTATACACTTGAGGACCTTCCATTACCTCTTCCCGGTTAAAATAACCTTCATCAGCCTCATTTCCCATACGACAGATATACTGCTGACCATAGAAAGCCGTATTTCCCAAAATATCATAAACACCGGCTAATGCATATTCCAACTGATCCTCCGTTTCGTAATAAGTTAACGACAAAAAATCATCCGGCTCTGTATCCAAAAAATCTGAACATGATGATAAAAAAGCCGAAAGACAGGCTACAAGAATATAATATTTATATTTCATACTATTCTAAATTTAAAGTTTCAAAATGTCGTTTTCAAACTGAACATAAATGATTTAGCCGAAGGATAGGCCGAATAATCGAATGAAGGTGTCAAAATACTGCTTCTTGTAGAAACAGACGGATCCATCCCCGAATATCCCGTAAATGTCACTAAGTTTCTTGCTGTAAAACTCAAATTTAAAGAACTGAGATATATCCTCTTCAACCATTTCCGCGGGAAATTATACCCGAAAGTCAGATTCTGCAACCGCAGATAAGAACCATCTTCCAGAACACGAGAAGAATGATATCCTGCAGGACCTTGTCCTCCTGTCCGAAAATACTTATTGCTTCTATTTTCCGGAGTCCACCTGTTTTCATAACTTTTATACTGATTTATATCTGTAGCCACCAGAGCATTCCCTTCGAGAAAAAGACGATTGGCGTTATAAACATCGTTACCATAAGACCAACTTAAGAATATTCCCAATGAAAAGCCTTTATATGTAAATGTATTATTAAAACCTCCGGTATGCAACGGTTGCCCCCGACCGATAATTGTCTGATCATAAGTATTGACAACTCCATCGCCGTTTAAATCCCGATATTTGATATCACCCGGTTGTATCACCGAACGTTCATTTCCGTTGGTCGGGACATTATCTTTAAGAATATATTTCCCCGGTGAAGGCTGGTCAAAATCTTCTTCTTGATAAATTCCATCAAACACATATCCGAAAAACATTCCCGTCGGTTGCCCCACCTGCGCAACATACAGTGGCGAATTATTAAAGTTCGTATTCAAAGGAACAAAAGAATATAGATTGCGTTGATTTCCGGTAAGAGACAATATTTTATTACGATTAAAACTTATGTTGAAATCACTTTCCCAACGGAAATTCCGAGTTTTAACATTTACGGTTTTCAAAGATATTTCCAATCCTCGGTTTCTCATTTTTCCGACATTCTCATAGGCCGATTCAAAACCCATTGTATAAGGAAGATCTGCCAATAGTAACAAATCCCGGGTAATTTTTTGATACCAATCGACCGTCAGTTGTACTCTATCTCTAAAAAATCCGAGATCCACTCCAATATCGAACTGACCTGTCCTTTCCCACTTCAATTCGGAGTTGGAAATACCCGAAGGAATAAAGCCATGTGTTGGAGTGCCGTTATTGAAAGAGTAACAACTCGCAATAGGCAATCCTATCGAAGGATAATAAGAAAAATCAGAAACCCTATTATTGCCCGTTTCTCCATAACTTGTTCTCAATTTACCGGTAGAAATAAAAGAGACTCTCTTCATAAACGGTTCTTCTGAAAAATTCCAGGCAAATGCACCTGACGGAAAATATCCCCACCGATTCCCGGGAGCAAATCGAGAAGATCCGTCACCTCGGAATGTAAACGTAAATAAATATCTCGAATACAAACTATAATTTACACGTCCGAAAAAAGATGCCATAGTATAATGCGTATTATCCGACGTTACCGTGTAAGGAGTCCCCTCACTTAAACCATCGATTCCCAATTCTTCGTTCGGCACTAAAATTGCAGACGAGCCGTAAGTCGTGTTCCTTCCTCCTTGTACCGAAAATCCGGCAACTGCATTCAAATGATGAGCGCCAGAAAATGTTTTATTATAAGTTACCGTATTCTCATTACTCCACACCGAACGTTCATCATTGAGAACCGATCCCCACTGGCCTCTTGTATTCAATTTGTTCAAAGGACTTCCTTGTGTCGTTTTCGAATTATTAAAGGTTTCTCGTCGTTGCATCCGTTTATTTAAAGCACCGGTAATCCGAATAGTCAATCCGCTAAGAGGTTTTGCTTCCAAATAAGCGTTCGTCGTAAGGACCTTTAACCGGGTCTTTCTCGACTCATTCGCATTTGAGAGTACCGGATTGATCCGTACATCAGTTGCCGACAGGTTATCCTCATCTACAATTTCATCCAATATATCCAAGCTGCCTCCGGTTCCTACCGGCCTATATGCCCACGTACGATACAGCAAATAAGTCGTAGAATTGCTTTCAGTATCACCCGTAGCCAGGTTTTGTCCGAACTTTGTCATTTCAGTATATCCGGCATTTAATCCGGCAGAGAAAAAGCGATTTATTCGTTGATCCAAAGAAACTCGTCCTGTATATCGATCATATCCGGAATTATCAATAACTCCATTCTGATTATAAGTAGAACCGGAAACGGAATATTTCGTACGATCATTACCGCCTCTTATACTCAAGTTATATGTCATCAGCAAAGGACAATCATTCTGTATCTCATCTTGCCAATTTATCCCTTTCATATTTTTATAATCGTCCAAAGTCATATTGCATCCTGACAAATAACGTCTCTCGGTAATATCCGGCTTTAGTTCGAGATTATAACGAACAAACTCATACGGAGACATCATCTCCATCTGTTTGCTGATTTCTTGCCATCCCAACGATGCACTGAACGATATAATCGGGCGACTTTTCCGTCCTTTCTTTGTCGTTATGACCACAACTCCATTAGCAGCCCGAGCTCCATAAATAGCCGTAGCCGAAGCATCTTTCAAAATATTTAAGGATTCTATATCATCATTACTTATCGAAGCCGCATCAAAATCTTCCATAGGGAAACCGTCTACGACATATAACGGAGAATTATCTTGAGTCAAGGAATTATTTCCACGAATCAATATTCCGGGAGTCTCTCCGGGTTGCCCGTCAGAGGCCTGTATCTGTACACCGGCAACACGACCTTCCAAAGCCTCGCTAAAAGAAGATACCGGAATGGTTGACAGCTCGTCCATGTCTACTTTCGCAACTGATCCGGTCACATCTTTCCGGGAAAAAGATCCATATCCCATTACTACGACTTCATTCAACTGACGCACATCTTCGGTCATAATAACCCGCAACTGCTTATTTTTTTTCACAGGGATTTCTTGAGATTCATAACCGACAAACGAAAATATCAAAACCGAAGTATCAGAAGACACAGAAATAGAAAAAGCTCCATTCGCATCACTCATCGTTCCTCGGGAAGTTCCCTTTAACATAATACTGACACCGGGCAGCATTTCCCCTTTCTCATCCATTACTTTTCCCGAAATATTACGGTTTTGCTGAGCATAAACAGAAACACAGGATAACAAAACAAGAAAAAACATATATACGAACCGCCATTTTCGTAATAATGACAGTAGATAGATACAATAATAATCGTTTATTTTCATGGCCTGACATATATTAGGTTATTTCTTTAATACTCTATCTTTGAAACGAAGCATAGCTTCGAGATAGTAATAATCGGCATAGCTCAAAGGAACATCTATTTCCCTATTCCCGGGCAAATAACCGACAGAATGTTTCAGAATAAAGAATTTGTTTGTTCCCGGCTTGGCTGTATAAGCCGGAGAAGCTAAAGCCCGCAATTGCGTCTCGGCAACAGCAAGATATTCATCAGCTTCATCTGCCTTTACATAATCACTCAATTCTATTAGGGCCGAACATATTATAGCACCTGCCGAAACATCTCGATATGCATGAGGAATATTAGGTGCATCAAAGTCCCAATAAGGAATTTTATCTTTAGGCAAATTTTTATGACGAATGATAAAAGATGCGATCTTGCGGGCCATTTCGAGATAAGACTTATTTCCGGTCTCCCTATACATCATCGTATAGCCGTATAGCCCCCAGGCTTGTCCCCTTGCCCATGCACTTTCGTTACTATATCCCTGATGCGTCTCTTTTTTCTCTACTGCTCCGGTTTTAGGATTATAAGAGACAACATGATATGAACTGTTATCTTTTCTAAAATGGTTTTTTAAGGTCGTATCGGCATGCCTGACGGCAATATTTTTAAATACCGGATCACCACTTGTTTTATATGCCCACATCAATAATTCCAAATTCATCATATTATCGATAATAACCGGAAAACTCCAACCGCATTTACCGGTATCCCAAGATTGCGTACAACCCACTTGAACATTAAAACGAGAGCTTAACGCCTTTGCTCCAGACAATAGGACATCTTCTGTTTCTTTATCCTTTCCGCATAACCTCCATTTATTGCCATAGCTGCAATAAAGCATAAAACCTATATCATGCGTTTTGTTATTATTTTTTTGTGTCTTCAGATAAGTTGTAAATTTCTCGGCATTTTTACGAACAGTAACGTTTCCCGTATATTCATAAATATACCAAAGAGATCCCGGGAAAAAACCGCTTACCCAAGAAGACGGAGATACCCGATGTAAAGATCCGTCCGGCAAAATAGAATGGGGTAAAAGGCCCGGAGTAGAAGACATCTCTTTTATTAATCCTGCATATTGAGAACTTGCGTTTTTGAAAGCTTCATCAATAATTTTGCTCATACTGTTTTTTTGAGCAATTGTATTATTCGCAAATAGTAATAAAGAAGCTACCAAAACACATATTTTTTTCAAAACAAGTATTTGCATATATGTATATCTTAGAACCGGCTCAGACCTATCCCCGAGCTTTCAAATATCAGATGAGACAAGAATAAGCCGGTAGTTTTATAATAAAAAATTAACACCTACACTTTTTCTTTTACAGAAATGTTATCAATATAAAAAACAGATTTCGCACGACTGAAATCTTGTCCCCCATCGACAGCAATTCTCAATTCAAAAGGCTCATCAAAATTTAAACTATGAGTTTTCTTATCAGAAACGATTTTTCCTGATCCCAAATCTATTTCTACGGTGTATAAATGCCAATCATTATCGCCCGTTATATTGACATTTTCACCACGACCGGCAACCGGTTTATTTCCTTTACCTTCTGCAAAACCGACAAAAGAGACATTCAGTATTACAGGTTTAGCTGACCGAGCATAAAACGACACCTTTATTTTTTTTCGACTTAATTGAAGACCTTTCTGTGCTACAAAATTTTTATAGCGGGTATCGATCCTATCATTACAAACAAATCGTAGAGATTTATCTCCTTCATACGCAACATTTACAACAGGCATTATAGATGAATTCGGCAAATTATTTTTATACCATTCTCCATTCTCAACTCCTCCACGTTTGGTTTTTACCGTACCTTCTTCAAATCCGGCATTCATCAACTTATTCTCTTGTGCCCAAAGAGATGATAATCCCCCTAACAAAACAGCAATCAATAATAATTTATTTCTCATCACTTTTAGATTTTAATCTATAAGACTCCTTCCTAACGCATAACTCGATACACTTTATTCCCATTCACCTGCACCAAATACACCCCCTGTGGCAAATCAAATACCGAAGAAGAACCATCAACATATGCCGATTTTACCAGACTTCCTGTTGCTGTATAAAAAGAGACTTTCCCTTCAATACCGTTCACGACAATTCCCGAAGAACTACCATATATTTCACCAGCACAATTGTCGCTATAAGATTTTATACCGGAAGTATTTCCTGCAACAATACTCACATTATCCAATGCAACATAAGCATTTTTACCCGTCATATCTTGCGGACCGGCAATACCTATACGAAAGGTAAAAGGCTGAGTAAAATCCCATTCCGTTTCTTCTAAAACATCAGTTACAGTTCCGGCCATAACTTTACCGGAAGAGTAATCTAAAACTTTTGTGTATTTTCGCCATACATCATCAGCCGGAATAGTAAACACGCCATTTCCTAAATCAACTTTATTCGCACCTGCGGCATTTTTCCCTACCAATGCAAGATAAATATCCATTTCTGCATTTTTTCCCTTTGCCCAGAAAGTAAGTGTATAGACCTGTTTCTCTACTGCAGCAGCTATTTCATCTCTTCTATAATAAGTTTTGGCAGTAGTCAAAATATTTGAATTTCCATGAAGCCTCATAGTCTTACTTCCCCCATCTTCCAACGGCAAATCAGGACTATGATCTACTATTGCGGCATCACCTCTAACCATCTGAGAAGCGACTATCCAGCCATCCGAGTTTTCAAAATCTCCATTCGTAATTAAATTTTGGGCTTTAGAAATAACTCCAGCTAATAAAAAAACCGAAAGAAGCAGTAATCTGTTTTTCATAATCTAAAATATTTAGAAGGTTAATATTATTTATCGGTCTATTCCGACAATACAAATATCAAGTACGAAAAACAGGAATTGGTTTACAGATATTTATAAGATGTATAAAAACGGAGTTATACCATTTTTTAAACATTTTATGGACAAATACCGCACATAAACAGATGTTATTTATCGGCTTTTCTCTTTTCCTTTATAAACTCGCTCGGAGTCATACCAAAGCGTTTTTTAAAACAAGTACCGAAATAACGAGATTCGGTAAAGCCTACTCGATCCGATATTTCACTTATATTCAAATCCGTATCGGTCAAAAGCTGTACAGCTCGTTTCAACTTTATTTCTAAAATAAACGTTTTCACAGAATGTCCGGTCAACAGTTTTATTTTTTTGTACAACAATGAACGGCTCATTGCCATATCTAAAACAAAATTTTCCACATCATATGACGGATCATCCATATTTTTCTCTATCAACGCTAATGCTCTTTGCAAAAAAATACTATCCGCAGATTCCACCGAAACGGGAGTCGGTACAGGTACCAATGTTTTTCCTGAAATCATTCGTTGGGTTTCAAGAGTTCGAATCAAATTCTGTATCTGCCGAATCAATAACGCTGAATCGAATGGCTTTTCTATATATAAGTCCGCCCCAGAGTCCATACCCTTCCATTTGTCTTTTTCAGATAAACGTGAGGATAAAATAATGATCGGTATATTTGATGTTGTAGGATTGGATTTCAATTGCCTACATAGTTCAAAACCATCGATTATAGGAATCATGATCTCTGTAAGTATCACAGAAATCCTCTCCCGCAAAGCTATCTCTAAAGCTCCTTTCCCGTCTTTCGCTGCAATAACCGAAAACTTCGAAGACAAAATATCCGTCAAATAACTCCTTAATACGGCATCCCTTTCGACAATTAATATCGAATATTTTTTCTTTTCTATCGTTTCCGATTCCTCCTTGTTTATTTGGGGACATAACCCGGACAATAAATGAGCCGTATAAGAAAAAGGATAAGAAGATAAATCAAAATCTTCTGAATTTACAGACGACATTTGAGCGGACTCCACAGGAAAAACAATATTGAATTCAAGCTTTCTCTCCACATAAGTATAAAATATATTCCCCTGCAATAATGCCAGTAATTCTTTAACCAAAGACAAGCCTAAACGAGATTCGGCATTTATCTCCGAAATAGTATTTCCTGCTTCTGAATAGAACCTATAAAACAAAGCGTTTGCTTCATCTAAAGATAACAATACTCCATTTCCTGAAATTCTTAAAGATATTTTTCTCTTGCTATCTAACGTAGAATAACCGCTTTGCTCCAAATGCCGGGTATCAGGCTCTTCCAAAGAAAAAGTCAAATTATTTCCGGAAGGGAGATAACGAACTAAATTAATAAATAAATTACCTATTATCTTTTCCCATATAAGCGGATCAAACAAAAAAGTTGCAGAAGCAAAAGCAGACTTAAATATTATAGAAATATTATATCCTGTCGCTACATTCTCATAATTAGAACACAGTTTTCGAAAAAAAGTGACAGGATCCCCCTTAAAACAGTTAATAATTAAAGAATTACCCTCAATCGTTTGTATATCCAACAACTGATCAAGCAAATTATTTACCCTTATAACCTGGGATTGCATTTGTCCCAACAGCTCTTCAGACTCTTTATTATCCCTCAAACCGGGACGTAGACGTATAATCAAATCATTAACCACACTCAAAGGCGCTCGTAGTTCATGAGATATATTCGTGAAAAAAGAGACTTTTTGCTCAGTTGTTTGTTCTATCCGCATCCGTTGTTCCTGTTCTTTCGACAACTGCAAAAGCAAATACCGGAAACGAGATGAATTGCGCCATAACCAATAAAACAGAAAAACCAAAACTGAGAAATAAGCAACAAATGCATACCAGGTAAACCATACAGGCGGATTCTTTATCACCACTACCGAAGTAACGGCATCATTCCATATCCCATTATTATTTGCTGCTTTCACTTCAAAAACATACCGGCCGGTAGATAATCCTGAAAAATAAGCCTTATACTCCCCTGGAGCCAATACCCTCCAATTGTCATCGAAACCTTTCAATCTACATGCAAACTGATTTCTGGACGGATAAAGGTAATTCGACGATGCAAAACTAAAAGCTATATTCGTATCAGAAGCATCCAACACAATTTTGTCGGCTACTGAGATATCTTGTTTTAACGGTGAATTTTTTTCTTTCGGCTCTACCTTAACATTATTAATATATAACCCCGTAAAATATACTGAAGCTTTATTCCGATTTACTTTTATTCGAGAAGGTTCAATCCACAAAAAACCATTTGTATGTCCGAATAACAAATCTCCTAAAGCCGTTTTATATTGGGCATTCGGATAAAAAGATCCGGAGACAAATGCATCAGGCAGATCAAACCGAACAAACTCTTTTGAAGACGTTACATAATGAAACATGCCTTTATCAGTTGTTAACCAAAGGTCATGAAACTCTGCATCTTCTAATATACTATATACAATATCGGCATCAAGTCCGTTTTTTCGATTATAATAAGTCACATTCCCTCGAGGACTGATAACTGTCACCCCATCGCCCCGCGTACCGATCCAAACATCTCCTGTAACAGTCTGACAAATTGTATATACATTATTACCACTTAACCGGCCCTTTTCAGAATACTTATCATAGCGCTTTACGATCTTTTGATTATTAGGATTAATCACGACAATACCTTGCTGTCCCGCTAACCATAATAATCCGTCTCTTGTCTTATATAAACTATAAAATTTCAATTTCTCATCAGGAAACAACGGGCGGGTCGTTCCAAGCCGTATATTGCAAGAAAACACTCCCCTCTCTTTATCTATCACTAAGACAATACTATCATTAAGAACTTCAAAATCATAAACGTCCAAATTTCGGGAAGATTTTGAAGGGTCAGGCAGCCGGTAACGAAACGCCTTACCCGTATGTGGATCTATTTCATTCAGCCCTCCCCTATATAACCCGGCATACAGTTTTCCATAAATAGGATGATAGTACAACTTTTTTATTAAATTACTTCCCGGACTATCCGGCCTACTATTATGTTTATAGTAAGTAATACGTCCTGATTCCCTGTCCAACCGATTCAGACCGCCCCCCTCTGTTCCAATCCAAATATTATGATCTTGATCTTCGGCAAAACAACTGACAATATTATAACTTAACGGTATTTCGGTCGTCTGGGTGAAAAAACGATAATGAGAATCGGAATAATTAAAATATGCCAGTCCTCCTCCGTATGTGCCAGTCCAAACCTCTCCATCTTCATTAGTATATATAGTCCAAACAGAGTTATAGGGTAACGAATATAACTGATGTGGATCATTCTGTAAAAAAAAGTCATCTCCGCTTTGAAGATCCAGCAAAAAAAGACCGTTTTGTACTCCAATCCACATCACATTCTGACTATCTATATTCATATCCTTCGTATAAACAGAAGTTTTGCCATCATGAGATAAAGGATAATGTTGTACCAATACTCCCGACATATCATATTTAAATAATCCACTATGATCAGATAAAACATAAACAAAATCTCCATATCTCACAATTCTCTGAATCATATCTTTAACAAACAATTGAGAAAAAGGGACAAACCTCTGGGAATCGGTATCAAAGCGGAATATTCCACCGGCAGTACCACCCGCCCAAAATTCATTATTAAAAACATACAAGCAACTGCCTTTTTCCCGTTCCATACCGGAAACTTTCATTAGTTTACCAGTTGCAGGATCAAACACGAAAGGTTGCTCATTATATAATAGCCAAATTTTATGATCAGAAGATTCGCATGGGAATGCAACATTTCCTTTAAACAAATTCTTAAAACAAAGCTGGTCAGCAGACATCCGAAACAGACCTCCATATCTACTGGATAAATACAAATTACCGCAATAATCAGGGAAAATACGATTAAACATCATCCGGTCGGCATTCTCCGGTTTATCCACTTTACGAATAAACGACACAAAAGAATATCCATCAAAACTCATAACATCATCTTCTGTTGTTATCCACATTTTCCCCTGACGGTCTCTCGTTATAGACGTAACAGCTTGATGTGTATTGATAGATACAGGAAACGTATGAAACAAATACCGAGATTTGTCTAAAATAGAATAAGCTTCTTCAAAACCAATAATAAAGAATACACTAAAAATCAAATATACTTGTGAGATTTTCATAGACCTATTATAAGCACATGGTATTAGTCAGCGACCGATGACGAATTCAACTTTCACAAAGATAAAAAAAATTGTAATCCAACAAAATACACAATAATATATTAACCATACCAAAAGAAGTTTTTCCATAATACGATTTTTTCTTTTACATTTACTGAATAAACATTTTACCGACACGATTATGATGATACTCTTATCTTGTGCCAAAACAATGTGTGACACCACCGGAATAAAAGCTCCGGCTCTTACTGTTCCGAAATTTGGGAAAGAGGCCTCGGATATTATCTTGCAACTAACCGAATATTCACCTGATGAACTGAAAAGAATGTTACATACTACTTTCCGATTGGCGATGGAAAACTATGAACGATACAGACTCTTCCACTCCGAAGAGACACCGACATTGCAGGCTCTGCTTGCATATACAGGAATCGTATTCAAAAATATCAATCCGGGAGACTTTACTCGTGAAGAATTTTTATATGCACAAGAACATTTAAGAATCACGTCTTTTTGTTACGGATTATTACGCCCTTTAGACGGCATCAAACCATATCGATTAGAAGGTAATGTCTCATTACCCGGAACCGGAACAGACTCCATGTTCGAATACTGGAAATCCCGACTGACACAACCGCTTTTATCGGAAATAAGAAAAAACGGGAATATTCTGTTCAATCTGGCAAGTAGCGAGATGAAACAATTATTTGATTGGAAAAAAATAGAATCTTCCGTTACTGTCGTTACCCCGCAATTTAAAGTCTGGAAAAACGGAAAACAGACGACTGTCGTCATTTACACAAAAATGGCTCGCGGTGCGATGACACGTTTCATAATTAAAAATAAAATCGAAAAACCTGAAGACCTGAAAGCTTTTTCATGGGAAGGTTTTTCTTTCAACGAGAATCTTTCAGACAAAACAAATTTTATCTTCACTCAAGGATAACAAATGAAAACAGAAAAAGAAAAAATGTTAGCAGGAGAATTATACACTCCTTACGACCCCGAATTACAACAAATGCACCAACAAGCATTAGCTTTAGTCGAACAATACAATAAAGAAGCTTTTGTCAATTGTCTCGAAGAAAATTTTATATTGCGTAAATTACTGCCTAATACACACCCGACATTACGGATACAACCTCCTTTTATTTGTGATTTCGGATTCTTAATATATGGAGGAGAAAACGGCTTCATCAATTACGGATGCACAATCTTAGACACCGCCCCCATCACTTTAGGGAAAAATATACTGATAGGTCCGAATGTTCAAATTTACGCACCGATTCATCCATACGACTACAAAACACGGGCTACCGGAGTAGAACACGGAGAAGCGATCACGATCGGAGATGATTGCTGGATCGGAGGAGGTGTCGTAATTTGTCCGGGAGTAACAATCGGTAACCGGTGCATTATCGGAGCAGGAAGTGTTGTAGTCAAAGACATTCCCGATGACTCTTTTGCCGCAGGCAACCCTGCAATAGTAAAAAAGCGTCTCGACTTGTAACTCTGTCAATAAGATTAGGATATATACAGTTTATAATTGCAAGAAGAACAAAATATAAGCCATTTGCATTATATTTGCAATAATTATAAGAATATTGTCAATGAAAGAATTTATCCTGACTAAACAAGAATCTGAACGCACGGTCTTAGTAGGTATTATCACCCAAACTCAAAACGAAACAAAAGCGAACGAGTATCTGGACGAGTTAGCGTTCTTGGCAGAAACAGCGGGAGCAGAACCGGTCAAGAAATTTTTACAACGGTTAGAATATCCAAATCCCGTAACATTTGTCGGAGCCGGGAAATTACAGGAAATTAAAGATTATGTTGAAGAAAACGAAATAGGTCTCGTTATTTTCGACGATGATCTTTCTCCGAAGCAATTAAAAAACATAGAAAAAGAACTGCAAGTAAAAATATTAGACCGCACCAGTCTTATCCTTGATATTTTTGCAAAAAGAGCGCAAACCGCCAATGCAAAAAGTCAAGTAGAACTGGCACAGTACCAATATCTTCTTCCCCGATTGACCCGGTTATGGACTCACTTGGAACGACAACGAGGAGGTATCGGAATGCGCGGTCCGGGTGAAACCCAAATTGAAACCGACCGCCGAATCATTTTGGATAAAATTTCCCGATTGAAAGCAGAACTGAAGCAAATAGACAAGCAAAAAGAAATGCAGCGAAAAAACAGAGGGAAGATGGTACGTGTCGCACTGGTCGGATATACGAATGTCGGAAAATCTACTCTGATGAACTTGCTCAGTAAATCGGAAGTTTTCGCTGAAAACAAGCTTTTTGCGACTTTAGACACGACCGTACGAAAAGTCATTATCGACAATCTGCCTTTTTTGTTGACCGATACAGTAGGTTTTATCCGGAAACTTCCGACTCATTTGGTCGAATCTTTCAAATCTACATTAGACGAAGTGCGGGATGCCGACTTATTAGTACATGTCGTCGATATTTCCCATCCATCTTTCGAAGAACAGATAGAAATAGTGAATCAGACGCTGCACGAAGTTTGCAATTCTTCTGATAAACCGATGATAATCGTATTTAACAAAATCGATGCATTTTCGTATGTAGAAAAAGATCCGGATGACCTATCGCCTAAAACGAAAGAGAATATCTCGTTAGACGAGCTGAAAGAAACTTGGATGGCCAGAATGAATGAAAACTGTATTTTCATATCGGCAAAAGAAAAAAACAATATCGAAGAACTTAAGAAGTTATTATACGAACGTGTCAAAGAGATACACGTGACCCGTTTCCCTTATAACGATTTCCTTTTTCAAAAATATGATGAGGAAGAAAACATATAGGCTCTGAAAAAGAGCAATCTTTAAAATACAACTAATACATCACTACACAATGGGAGCTTACAGAGGATTAACGATTGTAGAAATCGAACAATTAAAACAACAGAACTGCATGGCAGACGATTGGTCGACAATATCCGTAACGCAGGATTTTAATCCCGATCATATATGCCACACCCGTTTTTCAGGACAAATAAAATTAGGTGCTTTCAAAAAAGAGTTCATGTTAGACGGAGGATTGAAAAAACACTCCGGATTGCGCCATGTGACCTTGCACAACTGTGAAATCGGGAATGATGTGTTAATCGAAAACGTACCTAATTATATCGCCAATTACCGAATCGGGAATGACAGTTTCATCCAAAATGTAAATATTCTGGTAGTTGACGGTAAAAGCAAATTCGGAAACGGAACAGAGGTTTCTGTACTTAACGAAACAGGTGGACGGGAAGTACCCATTTATGATAAACTGTCGGCTCATTTGGCCTATATCATAGCCTTATATCGTCATCGCCCCCTCTTAATAGAGAAGTTAAAAAAAATGATCGACACGTATGCCGAAGATCACGCCTCAGAAACAGGAACTATCGGAGATCATGTAACTATCATAAATACCGGAACAATTAAAAATGTCCGTATCGGAAGTTATTGCACCATAGACGGGACCTCACGACTGGAAAACGGATCTATCAACAGTAACGAACACGATCCCGTCGTGATCGGGCATAATGTAATGGCAGAAGATTTCATTATCAGTTCAGGTGCACATGTCAGCGATGGTGTTGTCATGATGCGTTGTTTTATCGGACAAGCTTGTCATCTTTCTCACCTTTTTTCTGCACACGATTCTTTATTCTTCTGTAATTGTCAAGGAGAAAACGGAGAAGCCTGCGCGATCTTCGCCGGGCCTTATACCGTATCGATGCACAAATCGAGTCTTTTAATCGCCGGCATGTTTTCTTTCTTGAACGCAGGAAGCGGTTCTAACCAAAGTAACCACATGTATAAACTCGGTCCTATTCACCAAGGCATCGTAGAAAGAGGATCTAAAACAACAAGCGACTCTTATATCCTTTGGCCTGCTAAAATAGGAGCTTTTTCTCTTGTCATGGGTCGGCATGTGCGACATCCGGATACATCCAAACTTCCTTTTTCTTATCTTATCGAGAAAGGTTCTGAATCATATCTCGTCCCGGGAGTAAACCTGAAAAGTGTAGGAACTATCCGGGATGCGCTAAAATGGCCGAAACGAGATAATCGGAAAGACCCGGAACATCTCGATATGGTGAATTTTAATCTATTAAGTCCCTACACGATACAGAAAATGCTGACAGCCATAGACGTTTTGCGCCATTTACAGGAAAGTTCGGGAGAAACATCCGAAGTATATTCCTATCAAAGCGCTTGTATCAAAAACACATCTTTAGTCAAGGGTATTAACTTATACTCCAAAGCTATCAACAAATTTTTAGGGAACTCTATAATCAAACGTTTGGAAAACATCCGTTTCAAAAGCGATGAAGAAATAAGAGAGCGATTACGTCCCGACAATAACATAGGGACAGGAGATTGGCTGGATCTTTCGGGTTTGATAGCTCCCAAATCAGAAATAGACCGCCTCATCAGCCAAATAGAATCAGAAGAAATAAAAACGCTCGAACCGATACAGCAAACATTCATAAGTTTGCATAAACGCTACTATGATTTAGAATGGGCATGGGCATATGAAGTAATGCAATCATGGTATCACCGTTCTATCGACCAAATAACGGCACAAGATATTACGGAAATCGTCAATATATGGAAAGATGCCGTTGTAAGCCTCGACGAGATGTTATATGCCGATGCGAAAAAAGAATTCTCAATGACTGCAAAAACCGGATTCGGAATAGACGGAAACACTCAACAAAAAAATGTCGATTTCGAACAGGTCAGAGGGGCTTTTGAGAATAATCCTTTTGTAAAAACCGTAAACGAACATATTAAAGCAAAAACAGAACTGGGGAATGAACTGATCGATCGTATCGCCCATTTAGCAAATTAGCATTAACTTTTTAATGGAAAAGAAATATTGTTTTGAATTGGAAATGAAAGTGCGTGACTACGAGTGCGACATGCAAGGTATAGTCAACAACGCAAACTACCAGCACTATCTGGAACATGCACGGCATGAATTTCTGCAAAGTACAGGAACAGCTTTTGTCGATATGAGGGAACAAGGTATAGAACCGGTAGTTTGCCGTATAGAAATAGACTACAAAACCTCACTTAAAAGTCAAGACAGGTTTATTTGTAAACTATTTTTACGGAAAGAAGGTGCTAAATTTGTCTTTTATCAGGATATTTTTCGCCGGTCAGACGACAAACTCTGTATCAAAAGTAGAGTGGAAACTGTCTGTATCGTAAACGGACGTATCAGCCGGGGAGAAGAATTGGAAAAATTATTCAAGGAATATCTTTAACCTCTTTATTGTTATGGCACTGTGCGAAGAAACAATATATCAGATCGCATTGACTCGTATTAAAGGCATGAATTTGTTACTCGCAAAAACATTGCTGGATACAATAGGCAGTGCTTCAGGAATATTTAAGGAAAAAGGGCAAAACTTGCAGAATATATGTAAACTGCAAACACCTGTCTTTAGTGACGAGTCAATAAAAACAGCCATTGAAACAGCCAAAAGAGAGATAGATTTTATTGAAAAAAATCATATTATCCCGCTATTCTTCTCCGACTCTGAATATCCAGACCGTTTGAATGAGTGTATCGATGCTCCGATATTATTATATTATAGAGGCACAGCAAACCTGAATGCCTCCAAAATAATAAGTATTGTAGGTACTCGTCATGCGACTAATTACGGACGAGACTTTTGTAAAATTCTCTTACAAGAATTGTCCAGGTGGTTCCCTGACCTAATAATAGTAAGCGGGTTAGCTTACGGAATAGATATATGCGCACATCGAGAAGCTCTAAATAATAAACTTCAAACTATTGGCATTTTAGCTCACGGAATGAATACTTTATATCCGGCTACACATAGAAAGACTGCCGCAGAAATGCTCTCTTGCGGAGGATTACTGACTGAATACTCATCTCAACATCCGACACATAAGGGGAATTTTGTAGCCCGCAACCGAATAGTTGCCGGAATGTCGGATGCAACCCTGATTATAGAATCAGCAGAAAAGGGTGGTTCTTTAATTACTGCCGGAATTGCAGAAAGCTATCATCGGGATGTATTCGCTCTGCCCGGAAACATACAGAATGAATATTCCAAAGGTTGCAATCAATTAATAAGAAACAACCAGGCAGCCTTAGTAACTTCTGCTCGGGATATCGCCGATGCCATGTGTTGGGACATTCCGGATAAAGAACCGAAACAAATATCTCTTTTTCCGGAGCTGAACGAAACCGAAACATTATTGATGGAAATATTGGAGGAAAAAGGAGAATGCCATATAAATCAATTGACAATTATCGGTAACCTTCCTGCATCTCAAGTATTGGCAACTCTTCTCGAACTCGAATTCAAAGGTCTTGTCCGTCCATATCCCGGAGGGTTATACCGGAAATCATAATTCCCGATTATTTACCTCACGAATAGACCGGTTAATCCTGACTATACGGGTTGCCATCTCCTCCATTCTGTTCAGTTCATGCGATACCAAAATAACAGTTGTCGTTTTATTAATTTCACGAAAGATTTCATACATCCGTTCCTCAAATTCCTGATCGACATAAGACGATGGTTCATCTAACAAAAGAATTTCCGGACGTGAAACAAGAGCTCTGGCAAGCAAGGCTCGCTGCATCTGGCCTCCTGAAAGTTTTCCGATAGGTCTTTCCGCAAATCTCTCAAGCCCGACAAGAGACAACGCCTCTTCTACCCGCAACCTCTGCTCTGGAGTAAACGGTTTCAAAAAACGCTTTTCTCCCATCAAACCCGAAAAAATAACTTCCGAAACAGTAAGAGGAAAACGCGAATCTATTGCATTCTTTTGTGGTAAATATCCCATATTCAAATACGGGACTTCCAATCCGTTTCGATAAAATGAAACTGTTCCTGACAAAGGTGGCAGCAATCCAAGAATAATCCGCAACAATGTCGTCTTTCCTCCCCCGTTAGGACCGGTAATTGCCAAAAAGTCCTTGTCGTAAACGGTAAGATCGATATTTTCAAGAACCGGAGTACGATCATATTGCAACGAAACCCCGGCAACCTCGATTCGTTTATCCTTAATCAAAAGCATCTGCGATATGAATTAATTCTTCTCCCCACTCATAATTCAAAGGATCGATCTGAACAACCTTCCCTTTCAACTCCTCTGCAAATGTAAGAGCTTGTTTAATATTAAACTCTTTCTGAATAAATACGATATGAACATTATTTTCACGTGCTATATCAACTGCCCTCTTCATATAGAAAGCCGAAGGTCCTTTTCCGTTCAACTCTACACTTAATTGACGTAGACCATAATCATGCGCCAAATAGCTAAGCGACGGATGATAGATTGCAAACATTTCCCCTTTATGAGGAGCAAGCTTATGAGTCAACAACGTATCTATCCGGTTTATCTCCTCTACAAGTTTTTCATAATTTCGGGTATAATACTCCTTTCCGTCAGGATCAATATCGACAAATGCATCATACATATTCTTCACAATAATACGGGCTCTTTTGGGAGAACTCCATATATGAGGATCAATATTCTCCATGTGCAAAGCATTCGGTTCTTCATGACACTCATGAGTACCGGTCAGCAATGACACACCTTCAGAAGTATCATAAATCTTCATTTCAGGATTGTTCTTTGCCAATTTATCAAGCCAAGCCACTTCAAAACCGATATAACCGATTTTCAGATAGGCAACACTTTTTCCTACACGAACCAAATGGGAAGGAGAAGGATCATAAGCTTCCGGATTACTGCCATTAGGCACAATACAATTAATATCAAACCTGTCTCCGGCAATTTTTTCCGCAAAATATTTTTGAGGCTGTATGGTTACGGTCACTATCCTCTTTTGCTCTGGCTGACGAATGCAAGAACATACAAGCAAAAAACAAGAGAAAAGAGCAACCATCCATATAGGACGAAATAGTTTCATTTTATTTCCTTTGTGTTACAAATCTTTGCTAAATGCAAAAATTCAAACAAATATAAGACAAAAGGCTAAATAAATCTAAAATTCAAATGCCTTTAATATTTTAAACTAACGATTTTAACACATCGTATCTTATTAAAAACAACAAAAGAATAACGAAAAAATATCGTTATTTATTATTAGAATACGTAAGTTTGTGAATCATTTATATTTATATGAAAAATATTATCAACCGGCTCAGCGACCAAATCGAAAAAGATGTCATATCGATATACCGACATCTGCACCAATATCCGGAGCTCTCTTTTCAAGAAAAAGAAACATCTTTTTTTATTGAGGAAATATTAAAAAAAGAAGGTATTCCTCACAGCAGCCGAATAGGCGGCTATGGAATTTTGGCCAGAATAGAGGGAGAAAAAGAAGGCACACATATTATCGGACTCCGTGCAGATATGGACGCTCTACCGATAGAAGAAAAAAATCAAATCGAATATCGGTCAAAGATCCCTCATGTAATGCACGCCTGCGGGCATGATGCCCATACGGCTTGCTTATTAGGTAGCGCACTTGTAATGAACAAATTAAAAAAAGAATTCGGCGGAACATTGTTACTCATCTTCCAACCGGGAGAAGAACGCCATCCGGGTGGGGCACGTTTAATGCTCCGAGATGGTCTTTTCGACAATATCCGCCCGGAATGTATGATGGCTCTACATACCCATACCGAAATACCTTGTGGAACAGTAGCATTCGGTGAAGGATGCGTAATGGCCTCAGCAGATGAAATTCATATCACAATAAAGGGGAAAGGAGGACACGGGGCAATGCCTCATTTGCTGAACGACACCGTACTGGCGGCAGCTCAAGTCGTAATATCTTTACAACAAATCATTAGCCGCAGACGAAACCCCTTTATTCCGGCAACTTTGTCTATCGGTCGTTTCATTGCTGACGGAGCGACGAACATCATTCCTCAGGAAGTACAAATATCCGGAACTTTAAGGTGTATGGAGGAAGACGAAAGAAAAAAACTAAGACCTCTCATTCTGCAAACAATCAAACAAACAGCCGAAAGCTACGGATGTACTTGCGAAATAGACATGAAAGACGGTTATCCCGCACTCATAAATGACGCAAGCATTACAAAAGAAGCTCGCAACTACGCAATAGAATTATTAGGAGAGGAACACGTGATCCCGTTAGAAAAACGAATGACCTCTGAAGATTTCGCATTTTACTCACATGCCATACCCTCCACATTTTTCAGATTGGGAATAAAAGGCTCTGCTAACCCTGAATGTCAAGGCCAGCATACTCCGTATTTCCTAATTGATGAAGCAGCTTTAAAAACCGGAGTAAAAATATTATCCTGGTTAGCATACCGCTTTTTAAATAAACCATAAACAAATATCATTTTTCGGATACAAATAAAAATGAATTTAGTTATAATCAGAATATCAAAATATTATGAAAAGAAAATTATAGAATTGATTTTCAAAAATAAACTCGTTTTTCTTTCATTTTTATTTGAAAATGTAATCTATTTTCCATACATTTGTATAAAATTGCATTTAAATCAATTAAAGTACATATATAAATGGGACACCACCAATTAGATAGTTTAGATTATAAAATCTTAAAACTAATCGCATCCAATGCCCGCATTCCGTTTCTGGAAGTAGCTCGTGAATGTAATGTATCCGGAGCAGCAATTCATCAACGGGTACAGAAATTGACAAATTTGGGGATCATTAAAGGATCGGAATACACGATCGACTCTAACAAAATCGGGTTCGAAACATGTGCTTATATAGGCCTTTACCTTCAAAATCCCGGACAATTCAAAGAAGTTCTGGAAAAACTCCAGCAAATCCCCGAAGTCGTAGAATGCCATTATACGACAGGACAATATGATATGTTTATCAAATTGTATGCTCGTAACAATAGCCATCTGTTAAAAATAATCCACACAAAATTACAGCCTTTAGGTTTAGCCAGAACCGAATCGCTGATCTCTTTCAAAGAGGCCTTCAAACGGCAATTACCGATTGAAGATCTGGAAGATGAGTCAGAAGACTAACTAAATAACGATAAAAAATCACATAAATCCGCTATACCTATGGAAAAAGGCATAGCGGATTTTTTTAATCAATGTTTCACCATGAACAATTGGAAAGAACTAGAAGCAAAAGCAATAGAATGGGCTAAAACGATGGGAGAAATTCAACTTTCATATTTCAGGAAAAGTCAACTGTCGATAAAAACCAAATCGAATATTTTCGACATAGTAACTGCCGCAGACAAAGCCTGTGAACAATATTTCCAAGATCAGCTTACCATTCATTATCCAGATCACGATATGTTAGGAGAAGAAACCGGAATACATGAAAAAGGCAGTGATTATTGTTGGGTTATCGACCCTTTAGACGGAACTACGAATTTTAGCCAAGGATTACCTATCTTTTGTGTATCGATAGGACTGCAATATAAAAAAGAGACAATTATCGGGGTTGTTTATGCTCCCTATTTAAACGAACTCTATACTACAATAAAAGGTGAAGGGGCTTATAGAAACGGACAAAAATTGAAAGTCTCCGATAAAACAGAATTATCACGATCTGTCATTGCGACAGGTTTTCCATACGATCATGGGACTAACCCGGATAACAATTCAGCCAATATAGTCCATATCTTACCCAAAGTAAGAGGAATCAGGCGTATGGGCTCTGCAGCATATGATTTATGTTGCGTAGCAGCCGGAAATTTAGATGGTTATTGGGAATTAAATCTGAATTTATGGGATGTTTGCGCCGGCATTTTACTGGTAGAAGAAGCCCAAGGCAAAGTAATTTCATTCCGGAATAACAGAGGCATTTCAATCATTGCCGGAAATTCGGACATTACATTATTACTAAAAGAAAATATCAGATAAAAATAACAGATTATCGGCTTAAAATAAGGTTGAATGATTCTTAATGCAAATTTAAGTACAATTTTATCCGATCGTTAATCCTGTGGGATTTACTTTGTAAACAGCTTCTATCAAAAGCTGTTTTTTTATTTCAAGAACAACTGAAAATCTGAAATAAAGAAAAGGGTTTCCAATACATTACATATATCAAAAAACCACATAATCTTATGAAAACACTTTATTATCATCAACCGCACACTCTCCTTAACAGAGCATTGCGCCTACTCCAAACTATCATTCAAAGAAAAGGGATACTTAGCTTGTTTACAACCTTGACCATATTGCTATTGCCTCTGTCTGTTCAAGGACAAACATCAAATAAGATACTGATCAACTCCGGATGGGAAATGCAAGACGCAGCCATAATTTCCAAAGAGGGTATGAAAGCCGGATGGGAAATGGAAAACGCTGCCAAAGTTCCACAAGAGGGGAAAGTAATATCTACAACAAAATATAAGCCTTCAGGCTGGTATAAAGCAACAGTCCCCGGAACGGTTCTTACGACCTTAGTAAATAATGGTGTTTATCCCGAACCGCTATACGGAGAGAACAATCGACCCGAAGTAATACCCGAATATCTTTGTCACACAGACTGGTGGTATAGAAATGAAGTCATGATTCCCGACTCATATAAAAATAAAACGATATGGCTCAATTTCGACGGAATTAACTACTCTGCCGATATTTGGGTAAATGGACATCGGGTAGGTCCGATTAAAGGAGCATTCATACGAGGCAATTTCGATATTACGTCATTCGTTAAACCCGGGCAAACAGCAATTATTGCCGTACGCATTTCTCCTCAACCGAATACAGGAGTTCCTTTCGAACATATTATGGGTACGGTCGGAGGTCCGTGCGGAGGTGTAGGACGCCTTGACGGACCTACCTTCGGATGTTCCAACGGGTGGGACTGGTTGTCCGGAATCCGTGATCGGAATAGCGGAATATGGCAAGATGTCTTTCTTTCGGCAACAGGTCACGTATTAATGAAAGATCCATTAATTACATCAGACCTACCGTTACCTCGTACCGATATAGCTTCCGTAACCGTGCAAACAACAGTACAAAATACGACCGGAAACGTACAGAAAGGAATAATCAAAGGTAGTTTTGACAGCATAAAGTTCGAAAAAACAATAGAAATCGCACCCTGGCGGTCTCTGACATTCACATTCGATCCTAAAGACTTTGCTCAACTAAATATAAAAAATCCGAAACTTTGGTGGCCGAATGGATTGGGAGAACAAAATCTTTACTCCATGCACCTGTCTTTTGAAATAGATGGAAAAATTTCCGATGAAAAAGAAGTAACATTCGGTATCCGAGAAATATCATACGATATTCCCGGAAGCGATAATCTGGGTCTTACGGTGAACGGAGTACGCATATTTTGTAAAGGAGGCAACTGGGGATTGGATGAAGCCCTAAAACGAATCGATCCCAAACGGTTAGAAGCTCAAATACGCATGCACAAAGATGCCAATATCAACATGATACGTCTATGGGGAGGACAAGCTGCAAGTAAAATCCTCTATGACCTTTGCGATAAATACGGTATAATGATTTGGGACGAATTCTGGCAATTCAATGCAGCAGATCCTCTCGACCAAGACCTTTATATGGCAAATGTCCGCGATAAAATATTAAATTTCCGCAATCATCCGTCACTGGTTATATGGTGTGCACGCAACGAAGCATATCCCCCTAAATATCTGGATGATGCTGTACGATACGCACTTGCCGAACTCGATCCCTTGCGCCATTATCAATCCAATTCCGGAGGTGGAGGCGGATGCAATTCTGGCGGTCCGTATGAATGGCAAACTCCGGTAGATTATTACCGTTTTTCCGAAAGTAAAAAATTCAACAAAAAAGAGACTTTCAAAACAGAGATCGGCCCTCAATCGATACCGACATTGGAATCTATTCAAGGCATGATGCCGGAAAAAGATTGGACAAGTATTACCGATGCATGGGCAGAACATAATTTCATTTCAGGAGGTGGACGCAACTTAATGAAGATAATGACAAAACGTTATGGAAAAGTTGTCAATGTAGCTGATTTTGTCCGTAAATCACAAATGATGAATTATGAAGGTTTTCGTGCTTTATATGAAGGACGAATAGGTAAAATGTTTTCCCCGACACAAGGAATATTGTTATGGATGAGCGTTCCCGCCCAACCGAGTTTCGTGTGGCAAATGTTCCACTATGATTTGGAACCGAACGCTTCTCTCTTCGCTTTACAAAAAGCTTGTGAACAAATACACATTCAATTCAACGAAACAGAGAATGGTATAATACAGGTAATTAATCACGAACCGAAAGCATTAAACAAAGCTCATGCAAAAATTACGATTTACAATATCGACGGGTCTGTTACTGCCCAAAAGAGCCATGAGGTAAACACTGCTGCCTGTTCGGTAAACAAAATAAGCGACATTGAATGGCCTTCGGCCTTAACTCCGGTGCATTTTATAAAACTCGAACTTCGAGACTCTGACGGAAAGCTGATTTCAGACAACTTTTACTGGCGGGGAATCTCTTCAAAACCAAACGATCTCACGGCTCTTGAATCAATGCCTGTGGTAAAACTTGCAACGAAAGCCTCTACCCGTACGAAAGGCGAAAAAGTATTCATTGACGTTACTTTACGCAACCCGAGTAAAAACATCGCTTTAATGACTCACTTGCAATTGCATCGAGGGAAAACCGGAGAACGTGTACTTCCGGTATATTACAGCGACAATTATATTTCATTAGCCCCGAAAGAAGAAAAAAAAATAACAATCGAAGCAGATATTGCTAATCTCAAAGGTGAAAAACCTCTCGTTTTGGTCGACGGATGGAATATCAAAGTATCCTCATCGACTTATATCGCTCCGAATAAAAATGCAGAAGTAAATAGTTGGCCAAAATCCGAATTCACATTCATCGCTCCGAAAATAGAACCGTCCGATGAAATCCGCATCAATTGTGCCGGATATAACAGAGACGGATTTTCCAAAGATCCGGGCTTTCTTGAAGGAGCTTTAGGATATTGTACCGAAGATGTTGATGTAAGTGCTCCTATGTCAGGACCTGAAGCAATATATAAGACGGTTCGTTGGGGATCTTGCTCCTATCCGAATTTGATGAAGAATCCAAATGGAATTTACACGGTCAGACTACACTTTGCAGAGTTGGATAAAAACACGCCTCCGGGAAAACGTCGCTTCAACGTATTGATCAACGGTAAAACCGTATTGACAAATTTGGATGTTATTAAAGAGGCCGGAAGTAAATTTAAAGCTCTTGTCAAAGAAATTAAAGGAATCGCTCCCGATAAAGATCAAAAAATCACAATTGAATTGAAAGATATAAGATCAGGAGCTCCTCAAATTTGCGGCTACGAAATATTCCCTGAATAAAAAAATCACAGAAATGATGAACCCCGTATAAATTTTACTCGGGCAAAGTTTAAAAGAAATCCCACAGGCACAAACTACAACAATGTTATATGCCGAAAGAAAACGTAAAAATGATCTGATAACATTTTTCATTATTTCAGATCGGTTCTAAAAAAACAGGCTGCTTCTTCTATTTAAAAAGCAGCCTGTTTCACGTCTTATAATCATCATCTTTCTTATTCTCTTAATCACACACCCTATTGAAACTCCTTTTAAGAGGAAAACATTCTAAAAATACAGCAACATGTAAATTTTATATTTTCTAAGAAAGACAAAAGGATATGCAAAAAAATAAATTAAATAGGCAAAACTAATCGCTAAATCTGTATTTTTGCAAAATATCGAAACAGCATAATTAAACATAACATATAAATGGGAAAAGAAAAAATAATATTGACCGCAGACCGCCCGACCGGGAAATTACACATCGGACATTATGTAGGGTCGTTGAAACGAAGAGTAGAGTTGCAAAACTCGAACTTATACAACAAAATATTTATCATGATTGCCGATGCTCAGGCTCTTACCGATAACGCTGAAAATCCGGAAAAAGTCCGCCAAAATATAATAGAGGTGGCTTTAGATTATTTAGCATGCGGTATCGATCCGACAAAATCGACCATATTCATTCAATCCCAAATACCGGAACTCTGCGAACTGGCTTTTTACTATATGAATCTGGTAACAGTCTCCCGACTACAAAGGAATCCCACCGTAAAAACAGAAATACAGATGCGAAATTTTGCCACTTCGATTCCCGTAGGATTTTTCACCTATCCCATCAGCCAAGCATCTGATATTACGGCTTTCAAAGCGACAACAGTTCCTGTCGGAGAAGACCAAGAACCGATGTTGGAACAAACAAGAGAAATAGTCCGGAAATTCAATGCCGTTTATGGAGAAACCTTGATTGAACCGGAAATTTTATTGCCGGATAACTCTGCTTGTCTGAGACTTCCGGGAACAGACGGGAAAGCCAAAATGAGCAAATCTCTGAACAATTGCATATACTTGTCGGAATCTGCGGACGATTTACAGAAAAAAATAATGGGGATGTTTACCGATCCCGGACATTTACGTGTACAAGATCCGGGAAAGATTGAGGGTAATACGGTGTTTACTTATCTCGATGCATTCTGCAAACCCGAACATTTTGAGAAATACCTGCCAGACTATCCTAATCTCGATGAATTAAAAGCTCATTATCAAAGAGGAGGATTGGGTGATGTTAAAGTTAAAAGATTTTTGAATGCAATCATGCAGGAAGAATTAGAACCGATACGTTCAAGAAGAAAAGAGTTTGAAAAAGATATTCCTGCAATTTATAATATATTGAAAAAAGGAAGTGAAGTGGCAAGAGAAGCGGCAGCCGATACACTTTCTGATGTACGCAAAGCAATGAAGATCAACTATTTCGATGATGATGAATTAATTGCAGAACAATCGAAAAAATTCGGACAACAATAGCCCGATTATCTATTACATAATAACCTCAAAAAATTATAACCCTCGAAAGTTTTTATTTCCAATTTTCGAGGGTTATTTATTCCTTCGAACTGACGTTTTTACTCACCTAAATTTGTCTATATTATAGTTAACCTTATTATACCATAAATCATGAATACACATTTTTCTAAAGTACTTTTTACAACCCTGCTTTTATTGCTCAATTCTGCAATTTATGCCTCAAACCCAAACATAGAATGGATGAATGGATACATAATTACACACAGCAACGACACTATACATGGAATAGCTACACAAAATTTAAATAGGTACTAAGAAAAAGTACCTATTTCTTTTTATTTATAATTATTCTAAATAAATTTGTGGAATAAAAATTTAAAGTTATGGGACATTATCATGACCACAACCATCATACTCCCCATATAGAAAATATAAACCGAGCATTTATATGGGGAATCGGGCTAAACCTTGCATTTGTTATTGTAGAAGCCGGCGCAGGACTATACTTAAATTCTCTTGCGTTATTATCTGATGCAGGACACAACTTAAGCGATGTAGTCAGTCTCATATTGGCATTATTAGCTTTTCGCCTTATGAAGGCAAAGGCTTCGGTAAACTATACATACGGATATAAAAAAAGTACAGTTTTGGTATCTTTGTTAAATGCTATCATCTTATTAGTTGCTGTAGGTGTAATATTCTCCGAAAGTATAGAAAAACTGAAAAATCCACAGCCTATCGAAGGCAATGCCATTGCTTGGGTTGCCGGAATCGGAATTTTTATCAACGCTTTTACAGCCTGGCTTTTTTTTAAAGATCGTAAACACGATCTTAATATCAAGGGTGCTTACTTGCACATGGCAGCCGATACTCTTGTTTCGGTCGGAGTCTTGATTTCAGGTATAATCATACAATATACAGATTGGTACATGATAGACCCTATCATCGGATTGGTCGTTGCCATCGTCATCTTAATATCGACATGGAATCTGCTCCACGACAGCCTACGTCTATCTTTAGACGGAGTACCCGTCGGAATTAATCCCAGTAAAATCAGGACATTAATATTGGAAGACAATAGAGTAAAAGAAATACACCATCTTCATATATGGGCAATCAGTACGACTCAAACGGCTTTAACGGCTCATATTGTTATAGACTCGTTCGCTGACAGTCAAAACTTGAAATGCCATTTGAAAGAAATACTGAGAAAAGCAAACATTCAACACGTCACATTAGAAATGGAACTTCCCGAAGAACATTGCGACGGGAATTGCTGTTAATTACAAGGTATGAATATTTTCAAGAAATTAAAAACAACTCATAAAACTCAATCCGGAGCTCTGGACCTATTAAAATATATCGGTCCGGGATTACTGGTTACTGTCGGCTTCATAGATCCCGGGAATTGGGCTACAAATTTAGCTGCCGGCTCGTCCTTTGGATACTCATTACTATGGGTAGTAACATTCTCCTCCATCATGTTGATTATCATTCAGCATAACGTAGCTCACTTGGGAATCGTTACAGGATTATGCCTTGCAGAAGCTACGAATAAATACATTCACAAAACAATCTCTCGACCGATATTAGGATCAGCGATATTAGCAAGCATATCGACCTCGCTTGCCGAAATTCTCGGAGGAGCAATCGCTCTAGAAATGTTGTTCGATATTCCGATAAAAGCAGGAGCTATCATCATAACAATTGCTTGTATTATTATGCTGCTAAGTAATACATACAGTAAAATCGAACGGTGGATTATCATGTTTGTCTCAATAATAGGTCTTTCTTTTCTCTATGAACTGACATTGATAGACGTAGAGTGGACAAACACCGCAAAAAGCTGGGTAACACCATCTTTCCCGGACAATTCATTACTGATTATAATGAGTGTACTCGGGGCTGTAGTTATGCCTCATAATCTTTTCCTTCATTCCGAAGTCATTCAAAGTCGGGAATGGAATTTAGAGGATGAAACCGTAATAAAGAAACAGCTAAAATATGAATTCTACGACACGCTACTCTCTATGGGAATAGGTTGGGCGATTAACTCTGCAATGATCATCCTTGCCGCAGCAACTTTTTATAAACAAGGAATCGTTGTTGACGAACTTAGCCAGGCAGCTAATTTGCTTACCCCTCTTGTCGGAAATAATGCAGGAGTTATATTTGCAATTGCCCTATTATTTGCAGGAATTTCATCGACCATTACATCGGGAATTGCAGGAGCTTCTATTTTCGCGGGTTTTTTCAACGAAGCTTATAGCCCGAAAGATATTCATACCAAGATTGGAACATTACTCTCTTTTATTCCGGCTTTACTGCTCATTTTTTTCATCAAAGATCCGTTCCAGGGGCTTATCATATCCCAAATGCTATTGAGTGTACAACTTCCTATTACAGTATTCACGCAAATCTATCTGACTTCCTCTAAAAAAGTAATGGGTAAACACGTCAACAAAAAATCGACAACGATCATCCTTTTATCTTTAGGGACATTAGTTACGATTTTGAATATAGCGTTATTAATAAGCCTATTTTAGAATCTGTTTGAATTTTACCCAAATCAGTTTTGAAAATTTCCTTATTGAAAATTTAAACGGATTTTCTTAACGAAGCTATCATAATTTATAGGTATACGGAGACTATATTTTCATAAGTTCAGGGGATTGATACAGGAGAATATATCTTATTACTTTGCCGAAAACAAATAATTTAAAATTATGATAGGTATATTTTTCGGCAGTACAACAGGAACAACAGAGTCTGTAGCCAACCAAATCGCACAAGAATTAGGAATATCCTCTACAGATATTCACAATGTATCCGAAACTCCGGCAGAAGCGACAGACAAATACGATTGTTTGTTATTAGGCTCATCGACATGGGGATGTGGAGAATTACAAGACGATTGGTATGATTTCATAAAATCATTAAAAAGCCAGAACTTAAATGGGAAAAAAGTCGGTATATTCGGATGCGGAGACGGAGAATCATATCCCGACACATTTTGTGATGCAGTAGGATTAATTTATGATGAATTATCTGAAAGCGGTTGCAACTTTATCGGTAGTTTCGAACCTAAAGAGTATGCCGTAACGGATTCTTTAATTTGCAGAAACGGAAAATTCGTAGGTCTGGCAATCGATGATTGCAATGAAAGTTCACAAAAAGTATCAGAACGCATACACGAATGGTGTAACTTAATCAAAAAAGAAATTGAATGAGTGTAGAAGATTATAACCGCTTTGACTCTATAAAAGTATTTCTTCACCAAATTTATGAATTTAAGAAAGGAGTCCGGAATCTAGTCCTCTGTACAATGTGCAAATCTTGCGCCGATCTTGTAACAGAACGATTAAGAGAACAAAAAATCGAATATCTGATTCAAGAAGTCGTACAAAATAAAGTCAATTTATATTTCGGGAAACGTTCTTGCCTGGAAACCGTACGGACATTTATCGATAAACCGTTAAATAAACTTTCTCCAGAAGAAGATTTTATATTAGGGGCAATGTTAGGCTATGATATTACAATGCAGTGCGAACGATTCTGTAAAAAAAAGACAATAACACGAACTGCATAGCATAATAAAATAAAAAGAGATGGCCTGAAAAATTTTCAGGCCATCTCTTTTTATTTAGAAATCTAACTAAGATTAAAAATCCGTTACATTTTTTCGATTAGCAAATACTCGGTCAAATTCTTCTTTAGAACCGACAACCAATTTGTCAAATTCACGCTGACCAGTACCGGCAGGAATCAGATGTCCACAAATTACATTTTCCTTCATTCCTTCAAGTTTATCTACTTTACCGTTAATAGCAGCCTCATTCAACACTTTTGTAGTTTCCTGGAACGAAGCAGCCGACATAAAGCTGGAAGTTTGAAGAGCCGCACGAGTAATACCTTGCAAAATTTGTTCAGAAGTAGCAGGCACAGCATCTCGTACTTCTACCAAATGTAAATCGCGACGTTTCAGTGCAGAGTTTTCATCTCTCAATTTACGAGCAGTCACAATCTGTCCAGGTTTCATTGTCTGAGAATCTCCGGCATCGATAACCACTTTTTTACCCCAGATACGATCATTTTCCTCCATAAATTCGTGCTTATCGATAATCTGTTGTTCCAAGAAACGAGTATCACCCGGATCTATCACCATTACTTTACGCATCATTTGACGGACGATAACTTCAAAGTGTTTATCATTGATTTTCACACCTTGCAAACGATACACATCCTGAACCTCATTAACAATATATTCCTGAACGGCAGTCGGACCTTTAATCGCCAAAATATCAGAAGGAGTAATAGCACCGTCCGAAAGCGGAGTTCCGGCCCGTACATAGTCATTTTCCTGTACCAATATTTGTTTTGACAAAGGAACTAAATATTTCTTAACCTGTCCGGTTTTAGAAGTTATAGAAATTTCACGGTTACCCCGTTTTACTTTTCCGAAATTAACTTCTCCATCAATTTCAGAAACAACAGCAGGATTAGACGGATTACGAGCCTCAAACAACTCGGTAACACGAGGAAGACCTCCGGTAATATCTCCGGCTTTACCTACGGCACGCGGGATTTTAACAAACACATCCCCTGATTTTATTTCCTGACCTTCATCAACCATAAGGTGAGCTCCCATAGGCAATGAATAGGAGCGAATTACATCTCCTTTTTCATCCAGAATAAGAGCCGATGGAACTCGGGTTCTATCTTTAGATTCTATAATGATCTTTTCACGAAGACCTGTTTGCTCGTCCGATTCGACTTTATAAGTCACACCCTCGATTACATTATCGAATTTAACCTTACCGGTAGCTTCTGAAACGATAACGGCATTGAACGGATCCCATTCGCAAACGACATCTCCTTTTTTAAGAGTATCCCCACTATTAAAGTAAAGCTTAGAACCGTAAGGAATATTTGTTGTCGTTAATACGATTTTCGTATTTGGATCGATAATACGCATTTCAGCCAAACGACCTACGACAATCATCACTTTCTTTCCGGTTTCATCAATACTATCTACCGTACGAAGTTCATCTATTTCGAGAATACCGTCATAACGTGAAGTAACATTCGATACAGCTGCAATATTGGAAGCAATACCACCCACATGGAATGTACGCAATGTCAACTGTGTTCCCGGTTCACCGATAGACTGAGCAGCAATCACACCGACAGCTTCACCTTTTTGAACCAAACGATTTGTAGCCAAGTTACGTCCGTAACATTTAGCACAAACGCCTTTTTTCGATTCGCAAGTCAATACCGAACGAATTTCTACACGTTCAATCGGTGAATCACTTATTTTCTTAGCAATATCCTCGGTTATCTCTTCACCGGCATGAACCAAAATCTCTCCGGTTAGCGGATGCTGAATATCATGTACAGAAACACGTCCTAAAATACGTTCTTCCAAAGAAGCGACTGTTTCTTCATTATTTTTCAACTCAGTACATACAAGGCCTCTTAACGTACCGCAATCCTCTTCATGGATAATCACGTCATGAGCTACATCGACCAAACGACGAGTCAAGTATCCGGCATCTGCTGTTTTCAAAGCTGTATCGGCAAGACCTTTACGAGCACCGTGAGTAGAAATAAAATATTCCAATACAGACAATCCCTCCTTAAAGTTTGCCAAAATAGGGTTCTCGATAATCTGTCCGCCTTCTGCTCCCGATTTTTGAGGTTTTGCCATCAAACCACGCATACCGGAAAGCTGACGAATTTGTTCTTTAGAACCACGAGCTCCAGAATCCAACATCATGAATACAGAGTTAAATCCCTGATTATCATTTGTCAATTGTTTCATCAGAATATCCGACAATTTCGAATTGACATGAGTCCATGTATCGATAATCTGATTGTATCGTTCATTATAAGTGATGAAACCCATGTTATAATTCGCCATGATCTGCTCTACGTTAGCATACCCTTCATTAACCAAAGCTTCTTTTTCTGGCGGAATAATCACATCGGCAAGGTTAAAGGACAAACCACCTTTGAAAGCCATCTGATATCCTAAATTCTTAATATCATCAAGGAATTGAGCTGCACGAACAACACCGCAAACTTTAATTACTTTACCGATAATACCACGTAAAGATTTCTTTGTCAGAATTTCATTGATATATCCGACTTCTACAGGCACTTTCTCATTTACCAAAACCCGACCCACAGAAGTCTCACGAAGTATATCTACAATATTCCCGTTTTCATCCAAATCCTTTACTACGACTTTTACAGGTGCGTGAAGGGAAACTTTTCCTTCATTATACGCTATTTCAGCCTCTTCCGGTCCATAAAATACCAATCCTTCACCCAAAGAACCCGGACGAAGTTTTGTTATATAATACAACCCGAGCACCATATCCTGAGACGGCACTGTAATAGGAGCTCCATTTGCAGGATTAAGAATATTATGAGCACCCAACATTAACATTTGAGCCTCCAAAATAGCTTCATTCCCCAAAGGCAAATGGACTGCCATCTGGTCACCGTCAAAATCGGCATTAAATGCCGTACATGCCAACGGATGCAATTGAATAGCCTTTCCCTCGATCATTTTCGGCTGGAAAGCCTGAATACCTAAACGGTGCAGTGTCGGGGCACGGTTCAGCAATACGGGATGACCTTTCATCACATGTTCCAAAATATCCCATACTACAGGTTCTTTTCGATCAACGATTTTCTTGGCAGATTTAACGGTCTTGACAATACCGCGTTCAATCAGTTTTCGAATAACAAACGGCTTGTAAAGTTCTGCAGCCATATCCTTCGGAAGACCGCACTCGTGCATTTTCAATTCAGGTCCGACAACAATTACCGAACGTGCAGAATAATCGACACGTTTTCCCAACAAATTCTGACGGAAACGCCCTTGCTTCCCTTTCAAACTGTCAGAAAGAGATTTCAACGGACGATTGGCATCAGTTTTTACAGCACTCGACTTACGGGAATTATCCAATAAAGAGTCCACCGCCTCCTGAAGCATACGTTTTTCGTTTCGTAAAATCACTTCGGGAGCTTTAATCTCCATCAAACGTTTCAAACGATTGTTGCGGATGATCACACGACGATAAAGATCATTCAAATCTGAAGTCGCAAAACGACCTCCATCTAAAGGAACAAGAGGACGCAATTCCGGCGGAATAACCGGAACGACCTTCAGAATCATCCATTCAGGACGATTACGCTGTTTTGAAGCCCGGAAAGACTCTACAACCTGAAGACGTTTCAATGCTTCGTTTTTACGCTGTTGAGAACCATCTGTACTGGCACGATGACGCAACTCATACGAAAGCTCGTCCAAATCCAAACGCGCCAAAAGATCATAGATGGCTTCAGCTCCCATTTTCGCAATAAACTTATTGGGATCTGTATCATCCAACATCTGATTTTCTTTAGGAAGAGAATCCAAAATATCCAAATATTCTTCTTCCGAAAGCAAATCATACACAGCCAAATCGTCTTTTACTCCCGGTTGTATCACAACATACCGTTCATAATATATAATTGCATCTAACTTTTTAGTCGGCAACCCGAGCAAATACCCGATCTTATTGGGTAAAGAGCGGAAATACCAAATATGAGCGACAGGAACGACCAATTGAATATGTCCCATACGCTCACGGCGTACTTTCTTTTCCGTAACTTCTACACCACAACGATCACAGACAATGCCCTTGTAACGTATACGTTTATACTTTCCACAATGACATTCATAATCTTTTACCGGTCCGAATATACGTTCACAGAACAAACCGTCCCGCTCAGGTTTATATGTACGGTAATTGATGGTTTCTGGTTTCAGGACTTCACCGCTCGACCCTTCAAGAATTTCTTCCGGAGAAGCCAAACCTATGGAAATCTTCGAAAAGTTACTCTTTATCTTGTTCTCTTTTCTAAAAGCCATATATTTAATTTATAAAGCGTTATCAGAATTGAAGCGCCTCCGTTCTTTACAGACGGAGGATCGCTGCTTCTATTTTATTATTCTAAAGTGATACTAAGACCAAGACCTCTCAACTCATGTAGCAATACATTGAGAGACTCAGGAATACCCGGAGTCGGCATCGGTTCGCCCTTGACAATAGCTTCATAAGCCTTCGACCGACCTACAACATCATCAGATTTAATCGTCAAAATCTCTTGAAGTATATGAGCTGCCCCAAATGCTTCCAGTGCCCAAACCTCCATTTCTCCGAAACGCTGACCACCAAACTGAGCTTTACCTCCCAACGGCTGCTGAGTAATTAGAGAATATGGTCCGATAGAACGGGCATGCATCTTATCCTCTACCATATGACCGAGCTTCAGCATATATATGACACCCACTGTAGCCGGTTGGTCAAAACGTTCTCCGGTATGACCGTCATATAAATAAGATTTTCCATAACGAGGCAATCCGGCTTTATCCGTCCACTCATTCAAGTCGTCAAGACTCGCACCATCAAAAATCGGAGTTGCGAATTTCTCGCCCAATTTTACACCGGCCCATCCTAAAACAGTCTCAAAAATCTGACCTAAGTTCATACGAGAAGGCACACCCAGAGGGTTCAGCACAATATCCACCGGAGTACCGTCTTCGAGGAATGGCATATCTTCCTGACGTACAACACGTGACACGATACCTTTGTTACCGTGACGTCCGGCCATCTTATCCCCTACACTAATCTTACGTTTCTTCGCAATATAAACTTTTGCCAACTGAACAATACCTGAAGGAAGTTCATCTCCGATAGAAATATCAAATTTACGACGGCGTAATTCAGCATCGATTTCTTTATATTTCTTCAGGTAATTCATAATAGTTGCACGGATCAGATCATTTTTAGCCGGATCTGTAGTCCATTTACTAACTTGGATCGATGTATAATCTATCTCAGACAATGCTTTCTGAGAAAATTTAGCACCTTTTGCGATAACCTCGGTTCCTAAATAATCTTTCACACCTTGTGAAGTCTTACCGTTAGTAAGAACCATCAATTTTTCGATCAATAAATCTTTAAGAGCCGCCTGCTTTACTTCATACTCTTCATCAAGTTTAGGCAAGATAGCTTTATCACTCAATTTAGATTTACGTTTCTTGATGGCACGAGAGAAAAGATTAGTTCCGATTACCACACCCTTTAAAGAAGGTGTAGCTTTCAATGATGCATCTTTCACATCTCCGGCTTTATCTCCGAATATCGCACGTAAAAGTTTTTCTTCTGGTGAAGGATCAGATTCACCTTTAGGTGTAATCTTACCAATCATTATATCTCCAGGACCGACATGAGCTCCGATACGGATAATACCGCGCTCATCCAAATCCTTAGTGGCATCTTCACTTACGTTCGGAATGTCCGAAGTAAGCTCTTCCATACCTCGTTTCGTTTCACGGACTTCAAGAGAATATTCATCGACGTGTACCGATGTCAATATATCCTCACGAACAACACGTTCGTTCAACACTATAGCATCCTCATAATTATATCCTTTCCACGGCATGAAAGCCACTTTCAAATTCTTACCCAAAGCCAATTCCCCGTTTTCGGTAGAATATCCTTCTGTAAGAATCTGACCGGCAACCACACGATCTCCCTTATGACAAATCGGACGCAAATCGACAGTTGTACTCTGATTTGTCTTACGGAACTTCGGTATTGTATATTCTTTAACCGCATCTTCGAAACTAACGAATTCCTCGTCTTCAGTACGATCATAACGAATACGTATCGTAGTAGCATCGACAAATTCGATCACCCCTGCTCCTTCAGCTGTAATCTGCGTACGAGAGTCACGTATCAATTGACCTTCAAGACCTGTACCTACGATAGGAGCCTCTGTACGAAGCAAAGGTACGGCTTGACGCATCATGTTAGATCCCATCAATGCACGGTTAGCATCATCATGTTCAAGGAACGGAATTAAAGATGCAGCAATAGAAGCAATCTGTGTAGGAGAAACGTCCATCAACGAGACTTCTTCCGGAGCTACCACAGGGAAATCTGCATTCAAACGGGCTTTTACACGTGAACGAACAAATTTTCCGTCATCATCCAAAGGCGCATTACCTTGTGCAATAATATGTCCTTCTTCCACTTCAGCCGTCAAATAGACAATACCGTTATCGGACAAATCCACTTTCCCGTTTTCTACCTTACGATAAGGAGTTTCGATAAATCCGAGATCATTGATCTTTGCATATACGCAAAGAGAAGAGATAAGACCGATATTAGGACCTTCTGGAGTTTCAATAGGACAAAGACGTCCATAATGAGTATAGTGAACGTCACGAACCTCGAAACCGGCACGCTCACGAGACAAACCGCCCGGACCTAAAGCCGACATACGACGTTTATGGGTCATTTCGGCCAGCGGGTTGGTTTGGTCCATAAACTGTGATAATGCATTCGTCCCGAAGAATGTATTAATTACCGAAGAAATTGTCTTGGCATTAATCAAATCTATCGGAGTAAATACTTCATTATCCCGTACATTCATCCGTTCACGGATCGTACGTGACATACGAGCTAAACCGACACCGAACTGGTTATAAAGCTGTTCTCCGACAGTACGTACACGACGATTGCTCAAATGGTCGATGTCGTCTACATCGGTTTTCGAATTTATCAGTTCTATCAGATACTTGATAATTTCGATAATATCTTCCTTTGTCAATACTTTTACGTCAGGAGGAGTAGAAAGGTTCAATTTTTTATTGATCCGATAACGTCCCACCTCTCCCAAATCATATCTCTTCTCAGAGAAAAACAGATTTGTAATCACTTCGCGTGCACTCGCATCATCTGCAGGTTCTGCATTGCGAAGCTGACGATATATATATAATACAGCCTCTTTCTCAGAATTACTGGAGTCTTTCTGAAGAGTATTGTAAATAATTGAATAATCAGACAGATTCCGTTCTTCCTTGTGCAACAATATATTTTGAACACCAGATTCGAGAATCTCTTCTATGTGACTCTCTTCGAGAACGGTCTCACGATCTATAACAACTTCATTACGTTCAATAGACACCACCTCACCGGTATCTTCATCCACAAAGTCTTCGACCCATGTCTTCAACACGCGGGCAGCCAAACGACGCCCCAAAGCTTTCTTCAGATTGGTCTTATTAACCTTTATTTCTTCTGCCAAACCGAAAATCTCAAGGATATCTTTATCGCTCTCGAAACCGATTGCACGCAATAAAGTAGTTACGGGCAATTTTTTCTTCCGGTCGATATAAGCATACATCACATTATTGATATCGGTTGCAAATTCGATCCAAGAACCTTTAAAAGGAATGATTCTGGCCGAATACAATTTGGTTCCGTTCGCATGCGTACTTTGTCCGAAAAACACACCGGGAGACCGATGCAACTGAGACACGACAACACGTTCGGCTCCATTAATAACAAATGTGCCTTTAGCAGTCATGTACGGAATAGGGCCCAAATACACATCCTGTATCACGGTATCGAAATCTTCGTGATCGGGATCTGTACAATATAACTTCAGTTTTGCCTTTAAAGGCACACTGTAAGTCAACCCTCTCTCTATACACTCATCTATTGTATATCTAGGTGGATCAATATAATAATCCAAAAATTCGAGGACAAAATTGTTACGGGTATCTGCAATAGGAAAGTTCTCTGCAAATACCTTATACAATCCCTCATTTTTTCGTTTTTCGGGAGGTGTATCAAGTTGAAGAAAGTCTTGAAATGACTTCAATTGAACTTCAAGAAAATCCGGATATTGTAGCGGACTCTTAATTGAAGCAAAATTTACCCGTTGTTTACCAATATTTGAAGACATTTATTAAATGGAATTAATTGAACTTAATTTAAAATATATACACAAAAAGGTAAAGAGGCCTCTCTCTGAGGACTCTTTACCAAAGTACCTGAATATCAGGAAATACTATTTAAGTTCAACTTCAGCTCCAGCTTCTTCTAATTGTTTTTTCAATGCTTCAGCTTCGGCTTTAGCCAAACCTTCTTTCAAGTTGCTAGGAGCACCGTCAACCATATCTTTAGCTTCTTTCAAACCAAGACCGGTCAATTCTTTCACTAATTTAACGATAGCCAACTTGTTAGCACCAGCGGCTTTCAAAACAACATCAAAAGATGTCTTTTCTTCAGCAGCTGCACCAGCAGCGGCAGGAGCAGCAACAGCAACAGCTGCAGCAGCAGGTTCAATACCGTACTCGTCTTTCAAAATTTGAGCAAGTTCGTTTACTTCTTTTACGGTCAGGTTTACTAATTGTTCTGCAAAAGCTTTCAAATCTGCCATTTTTGTATGATTTAATTTGTTATTTTTACTAATTTATTTTCTAAAAAATTATCTTTCTGATAGAGTTTGCAATACTCCATGTATTGTAGAACCGCTTGATTGAAGTGCCGATACAACGTTCTTCGCAGGCGATTGTAACAGAGCGATAACATCAGCGATAAGTTCATTTTTACTCTTAATAGCAACTAATGCATCAAGTTGATCAGCTCCATAGAAGCTTTCTTCAACATAAGCAGCTTTGAAACCAAGAAGATCAGAGTTTTTCTTAAACTCCTTGATCAATTTTGCAGGAGCATTACCTGTATTAGAGAACATTATGGTCGTAGAGCCTTTCAAACAGTCGTAAAGCGGGCTATAATCTGTTTCAAGACTTTCCATCGCCTTATGCAACAACGCATTTTTTACGACCAGCATTTTGATATCATTCTTAAAACATTCACGTCTCAATGCACTAGTTTTTTCTGCATTCAGAGCAGATGTCTCCGTCAGATAAAAATGACTGTATTCTTTGAGTGTGGCTGCGATCTGTTCTATTACTGTGCTTTTATCTTCCTTTTTCATAATTCAATTTTTTAAATCTCATCAATTGATTTCGGATCGATCTTAATACCCGGACTCATTGTACTTGAAAGATAAACACTCTTAACATATGTGCCTTTAGCAGCTGTCGGTTTCAATTTTATCAAAGCAGAAATAAACTCTCTCGCATTGTCACGAATTTGCTCGGCAGAGAAAGAAACTTTTCCTACAGAAGCGTGTACAATACCGTTCTTATCTACTTTGAAATCAATCTTACCTTGTTTTACCTCTTTAACCGCTTTTCCGATTTCATTGGTAACAGTTCCGCTTTTAGGGTTAGGCATCAAGCCTCTCGGACCTAACACACGACCTAAAGCACCGATTTTACCCATAATAGCAGGCATAGTGATGATCACGTCAATATCAGTCCAACCACCTTTGATCTTTTCGATATATTCATCTAATCCAACATAGTCGGCACCGGCGGCTTTAGCATCAGCTTCCTGATCGGGAGTACAAAGTACCAATACCCGAGTTTGCTTTCCGGTTCCATGAGGAAGAGAAACAACGCCTCTCACCATCTGGTTAGCTTTACGTGGGTCAACGCCTAAACGAACATCAACATCAACAGAAGAATCGAACTTCGTAAAAGTAATTTCTTTTACCAAAGCTGAAGCTTCGCTGAGTGAATAGGCCTTCCCTGCTTCAATTTTGTCTAAAGCTAACTTTTGATTTTTTGTCAGTTTACCCATTTCAATTGAAGTTTATTAATTATTTACCGGGAATTCCCCATTTACGGTTATACCCATACTTCTAGCTGTACCAGCAACCATCGTCATCGCTGATTCTAAAGTAAAACAGTTCAAATCGACCATTTTGTCTTCAGCAATTGCTTTGACCTGATCCCAAGTAATCGAAGCCACTTTCTTACGATTAGGCTCTGCTGATCCACTCTTTACTTTTGCTGCTTCGAGCAATTGAATGGCAACAGGAGGAGTCTTAACAATAAAATCGAAAGATTTGTCACTGTAATAAGTAATTACAACAGGCAACACCTTTCCGGCTTTGTCTTGAGTGCGGGCATTGAATTGCTTGCAAAACTCCATAATATTAATCCCTTTAGAACCCAACGCAGGGCCTACAGGGGGAGATGGGTTTGCTGCACCTCCTTTAATCTGTAATTTGATCTGTCCAGCAATTTCTTTAGCCATTTTGTCTAATAATTTGATTTGTTATAAAACAGGCATAACAATAGTGCGTAACCACTCTGCTACTCCTTCTCTACTTGCATAAAACCCAATTCGAGCGGTGTTTTACGCCCGAATATTTTCACCATAACTTTCAGCTTCTTCTTTTCGTTATTTACTTCTTCGATCACGCCGCTGAAACCGTTAAACGGACCATAATTTACTTTTACGGTCTCTCCCACAAAATAAGGAATATTCAACTCTTCTCCACTTTCTTGAAGTTCATCTACAGCACCCAGCATCCGGCTAACCTCCGCAGGTCTCAAAGGATCGGGATTCGTAGTCCCCCCCAAAAAACCGATAACATTGGTAGTATTACGCAAACGATGCGACACCTCTCCTACAAGAAGCGCCTCAACAAAAACATATCCCGGATAAAGATTTTTTTCTTTTGTGATCTTTTTTCCGTTACGAACAGAATAAACCTTTTCGGTTGGGATCAAAACCTGAGACACGTAATCACCAAGATCAGTATTCTTGATCTCTGCATCAAGATATTCTTTGACCTTGTTCTCTTTACCACTAATGGCACGCAAAACGTACCATCCTCTTTTTTGTTCAGACATTTTTATCTCCCCCGATTAGAACATTTTATTATAAATGAACTGCATGATATGGTCAAAACACTGGTCCATCGCAAATACCACTATAGCTATAATTAGGGAAGCAAACATGACAACTACAGCGCTATTGCTCAACTCGGATTTGGTTGGCCAAGATACCTTATAAACTAATTCGTTATAAGATTCTTTTATATTTGCAAGTATCTTTTTCATTCTCTTTTGAGTTTGCACGGGTCGAGAGACTCGAACTCCCGACACCTGGTTTTGGAGACCAGTGCTCTACCAACTGAGCTAGACCCGTATATCAATCAGCCATTTCGGGCTGATTGAAGTATCTATTATTAGTCAAGAATTTCAGTAATCTGACCAGAACCTACTGTACGTCCACCTTCACGAATAGCGAAACGCAACCCGATATTAATAGCAACCGGATAAATCAATTCTACTGTAATTGTAACGTGGTCACCCGGCATTACCATTTCTGTTCCTTCCGGCAAAGTAATTTCACCGGTTACATCCAATGTACGGATATAGAACTGAGGACGATATTTGTTATGGAACGGAGTATGACGACCACCTTCTTCTTTTTTCAAGATATAAACTTGAGCCTTAAATTTAGAATGAGGAGTTATCTGCCCCGGATGGCAAATCACCATACCACGTTTGACTTCATTCTTATCGATACCGCGAAGCAACAAACCAACGTTGTCACCAGCTTCTCCTTGATCAAGAAGTTTACGGAACATTTCAACACCGGTAACTACAGATTTTTTACCATCTGCACCTAAACCGATAATTTGAACTTCGTCACCAACCTTGATAACACCAGTTTCGATACGACCAGTAGCTACAGTACCACGACCTGTAATAGAGAACACGTCTTCAACCGGCATCAAGAAAGGTTTATCGATATCACGCGGAGGCAGGGGAATCCATTCATCTACAGCGTTCATCAATTCCATCACTTTTTCTTCCCATTGAGGTTCTCCGTTCAATGCTCCAAGTGCAGAACCACGGATAATAGGAGTGTTGTCACCATCAAATTCATAAGCAGACAACAATTCTCTCATTTCCATTTCCACCAATTCAAGCATTTCTTCATCGTCAACCATATCGCATTTATTCATAAATACGACCAAACGAGGAACGTTTACCTGACGAGCCAACAAGATGTGCTCACGAGTTTGAGGCATAGGACCATCAGTTGCAGCAACAACGATGATAGCACCGTCCATCTGAGCAGCACCAGTAACCATGTTTTTCACATAGTCAGCGTGACCCGGACAGTCAACGTGTGCATAGTGACGTTTTTCGGTTTCGTATTCTACATGTGAAGTATTAATAGTAATACCTCTTTCTTTTTCTTCAGGAGCATTGTCGATCTGATCGAAAGACTTCAATTCTGAAAGACCTTTTTTTGCCAACACTGTAGTGATAGCAGCAGTTAAAGTGGTTTTACCGTGGTCAACATGACCGATAGTACCAATGTTAACATGAGGCTTTGTCCGTTGAAACTGTTCTTTAGCCATAACTTAACTTGTTATTTATTTTTGATTAATGATTAGCATTCAAAACAAGAGCCGATGACGGGACTTGAACCCGTGACCTCTTCCTTACCAAGGAAGTGCTCTACCGCTGAGCTACATTGGCATTTAGAGCGGGAAACGGGACTCAAACCCGCGACCCTCAGCTTGGAAGGCTAATGCTCTATCAACTGAGCTATTCCCGCAATAAATTGTGGGCGAAGATGGATTCGAACCACCGAAGTCGTAAGACAGCAGATTTACAGTCTGCCCCATTTGGCCACTCTGGTATTCGCCCTAAAATTATCGAGCCGATGGAGGGATTCGAACCCACGACCCCGAGATTACAAATCACGTGCTCTGGCCAACTGAGCTACATCGGCAAAAATGCACCCGTCAACATTACCGTCGATCCAATGCGAAACGGGTGCAAATTTAGCGATAAATTTTAAACTACAAAAATATTAGACTCTTTTTTTATTTAGCTCTCATTTTTTCTTTCATTTTCTGCAACTGCTTTACCAAAGCGTCTACAGCCACATCTACGGCTTCCTCAAATGTATCTGCGACTTTACTTGAGAAAATGTCATCAGACTTCGGAACCAACAATTTGATAGAAGCCTCTTTATTTTGAGCGGTCTCGGGCTTAACAACTTTCAAAACAACTTCTGCAGACATGATATCGTCACAGTACTGGCCCAATTTCGCAACTTTTTTCTGAATAAAACTTTCGAGCTGTGTCGAAGCATCAAAATGAATCGATTGAATACTAATTTTCATAACGCCCTCCTTTTTTTTCGGCTCGAGGATGAGCCCGTTTATAACTTTGTTTTAATTCTTCGAACGTAATATGCGTATACACTTCCGTCGAAGCTAAAGAACTATGTCCAAGCAACTCTTTTACACTGTTCAATTCTGCCCCGTTGTTCAGCATTGCCGAAGCAAATGTGTGACGCAACACATGGGGACTTTTTTTGGTCAACGTACTTACCATATTCAGATAACGAGTCACGATTCTGTATACAAGCTCAGGATAAAGAGGCTGCCCATCTTCTTTTACAAAGAAAAATTCGCACCCCCCACCGACCTCTTCTCTGACATTTCGATACTGCTCTATCTGAACACGGAGTTCTTCTCCAAAAGGAATGATTCGTTGCTTATTGCGCTTCCCCGTAACCTTCATCATAGACATAGAAATATCTACATCCGCATCCCGTAACCCGATCAACTCTCCGCGACGAATACCGGTAGAATAAAACATATTTATAATCAACTTATCCCTAACACCTCGAAAGTCATCTCCGAAATCAATACCGTCCAACAGCAAATCCATCTCTTCTTCTTTTAAAAAAGCAGGTAATGGTTTACTAATCTTAGGCAACTGAATATTCTGTATAGGCGTAAAAGGAACAACTCCCTCTTTGACCAAAAATTTAAAGAACGAACGCAATGTAGAGACTTTACGACTAATAGACCGAGGCGCTCCCCCCTTTTCAACTAAATACACAATCCAATTTCGAACCAGATCCCGATCTACAGATTTGGGAGAAAACTTTTCGGCCTTACAAGTAAAATAATAGTCTACAAACTGCGATAAATCATTTCTATAAGACAGAACGGTATGGGAAGAAAAGTTCTTCTCATACCGAATATATCTTAGAAATGATTCAATACACATAAAGAGCGTAGCTTTTGACTTACGCTACGAATGTAAAAAAAAGAATTCAATCTTCCAACTAAAGGGAATGTTTTTATTCCTCCACTTGTTGTAATTTCTGAATATAAATGGCGCGCATTATTTTTTTACGATTAGCAACCGAAGGTTTTTCAAATGCCTGTCTGTTTCTAAGTTCTTTAATCACACCGGTTTTCTCAAATTTTCTTTTGAATTTCTTCAATGCCTTCTCAATGTTTTCGCCTTCTTTTACTGGAACTACTATCATATTTTTTATAATTAAAAGATTTTATCATCTAAAAACGCGGTGCAAAATTAAACATTGTTTCTTGATAAACAAACCTTTCGATATTATTTTCACCGTTTAGAGTCCTTTTTTACATTTTTTGCACCATTAAAAAACTATTTAGAAAGACATCTACAACAATTGATTCTCTAAAAAATATACACATTCTGGTTTTTCATTTCTAAATATTAAATCATACCTTTGTATGCAAGAGGTTAATGATTTATATATCAATTAAAAAAATGACCCATATTAATTTCAAGGAATAAAACTTACCGAATATGACTAAAAATCCAACTTTAGAACGAGTAAAAGCTCTTCGGCAAATAATGAACGAACGGCAAATATCGGCTTTTATCATTCCGGGAACCGATCCCCACTTAAGCGAATACAGTGCAGACCATTGGAAAGCTCGCGGATGGATATCCGGATTCAACGGATCGGCCGGGACTGCTGTCGTAACAGAAAAGCAGGCCGGGCTATGGACAGATTCCCGCTATTTCCTCCAAGCAGGAATTCAACTTGAAGGAAGCGATTTCATCCTTTTTAAAGATGGGCTGCCCGAAACTCCATCAATTCAAAAATGGCTGGTCGATACATTACCTTCAGGGTCTGTAATCGGAATAGACGGATCGATGTTTTCGTACAGCGAAGCTCAACAATTAAAACACTATTTCGAAGATAAAGGATTTTCTCTAATCTCAGATTTCACTCCATTTGAGAAAATCTGGGATAACCGACCTTCAATTCCGAACGATCCTATATTCGTGTATCCTGAGAAATATAGCGGGGAATCTACCGAAAGCAAAATATCCAGGATATTAAATAAGATAAAAGCAGAAGGCGCTAATGCCATCCTGTTAGCAGCATTAGATGAAATTGCTTGGGTTTTAAATATTAGAGGAACGGATGTTCCGTGCAATCCTGTAGGAATTTGTTTCTCTTATATCTCGGAAAAAGAACGGATATTATTTGTCAATGCCCAAAAGATCAATAAAGACACGGCTGAATACCTACAAGAAAACGACATTAAAATCGCCCAATACGAAAAAATTTATGATTTTTTAAAAAACCTTTCCGGATCGGAAACTATATTTATAGACCCTCGAAAGATCAATTATAGTCTGGTCAATGCTATCTCAAGCGGACAAAAAATCATTTTCGGCAATTCCCCTATTACTTGGGAAAAAAGCTTGAAAAATAAAACCGAAATAGCGGGATTTAAAGATGCTATGATACGAGACGGAGTCGCATTAGTTCATTTTTTCCGGTGGTTAGAATCTCATGTGAAAGACGGTAATGTTACAGAAATCACAATCAGTGAGAAATTGAGAGAATACCGTTCTCAGCAAGCTCTTTACATCGGAGAAAGTTTTTCCACAATAGCAGGATTCAATGCCCACGGAGCCATTGTGCATTACAGCGCTACTCCCGAAACAAATGCAACTCTGAAACCGGAAGGCTTCCTATTAATAGACTCCGGAGCTCAGTATCTCGACGGAACGACCGATATTACCCGCACTATTGCTTTGGGAAAACTGAGTGCAAAACAAAAAAGAGATTTCACATTAGTGTTAAAAGGCCATATCGGCATTGCGACATGTCGATTTCCTCAAGGAACAAGAGGTGCACAAATAGATATTCTGGCAAGACGATTTCTTTGGAACGAAGGGCAGAATTATCTTCACGGGACGGGTCATGGCATCGGACATTTTCTTAATGTGCACGAAGGTCCTCAAAACATCCGCTTAGAAGAGAATCCCACACCTTTGACTCCGGGTATGGTTACATCTAACGAACCGGGTGTTTACATTGCCGGAGAATACGGTATTCGCACCGAAAACTTAACTTTGGTCGTTGAAGATCGTGATACAGATTTCGGTAAGTTCTACAAATTCGAGACACTTACGCTTTTCCCGATAGATAAGAATGCCATAGACAAAACTTTATTAACAAAAGAAGAAATAGAATGGCTGGATAACTACCATCAAACTGTATTCGAAAAACTGAGTCCGGCATTGGACAGTGAAGCAAAAGAATGGTTAAAAAAAGCAACAGATAAACTTTAAAAATCAGACTATGGCTCTTATAAAAAGCGTTCGGGGGTACACCCCCGAAATCGGGAACAATTGTTTCTTAGCAGATAATGCAACCCTTATAGGCGATGTTGTTTTAGGCAACGATTGCAGTATATGGTTCAACGCGGTTTTACGGGGAGACGTAAATTCCATTCATATCGGGAACCGGGTAAATATTCAAGACGGATCGGTACTTCACACTCTTTACCAAAAATCGACAATAGAAATCGGGAATGACGTCTCAATCGGACACAACGTCACCATACACGGAGCTACGATAAAAGACGGTGCTCTTATAGGTATGGGATCGGTGATACTCGATCATGCCGTAGTAGGCGAAGGAGCTATTGTCGCCGCAGGGTCTGTTGTCTTAAGCAAAACAGAAATAAAACCGGGTGAACTATGGGGAGGTGCACCCGCTAAATTTATAAAAATGGTAGATCCCGAACAATCAAAAGAAATCAATCAAAAAATTGCAAAAAATTACTTGATGTATTCTGATTGGTATAAAACCGACGGGCAATCAAACAAGTAATCATTATCAATAGCCTGTTTTTAAGACTTTATCTGAGCTAAAATCTTAAAAACAGGCTACTTTTCGTTTTTTAGAAGATCTTCTGTCTCTTTTTCAGAATACAGAATACTTTATAAACGTCCTTCATCAGCAAAACTATAATACCCGCTTTCACAAATAATCAGATGGTCGAGAACTCGAATATCTAAAAAAGACGCTGCAGAAACAATCTTAGCAGTCAAGTCATAATCCGCCTGACTCGGAGTAGTATTATTAGAAGGGTGATTGTGGCATAACATTATCGAAGATGCTTGCTGCAAAATCGCAGGTTTAAGAACCAATTTGACATCGACCAAGGTTGCTGCAGTTCCACCTTGGCTGATGCGGATAGTATCCAAAACCGTATTGGCTACATTTAACAGCACAATCCAAAATTCTTCTTGAGGCAAATCTACCATAGACGCATACATCAAATCATAAACATCCCTGCTACAAGTTATCTTGCGCCTTGTCAAGACATCCTCGCTTTTCCTCCTACGCCCTAACTCTAATGCAGCAATAATGCTGATAGCTTTAGCTTCTCCTATACCCTCAAATTGTCCGGTAAGGTCTTGTACAGAAACTTTTCCCAAACGGTTCAGACTATTCCCCATATTATTCAAAATACGTTGCGATAATTCCACCGCAGTTTCCCTCCTATTTCCCGAACCTATCAAAATTGCGATCAGTTCGGCATTCGATAATGAGCGAATGCCCTTTAAAAGCATTTTTTCCCGAGGTCTATCTTCCAAAGCCCAATCGGTTATCACCATTTTATCTCTCATTTTCATCATATAGCAATAATAAATCAGAAACGAATATAGCCCTTTTTATATTCGTTCAAAAGAATCCGGAAATAAATTTCGGTCATACATATTTTTTTACGACATTTGCTCTTAAGACTTATTCAATAACACCTTTTATGAAAAAGAGAATATTAGTTACCGGAGGAGCCGGATTCATCGGTTCTCACTTATGTGAACGACTTTTAGACGAAGGCAATGAAGTAATATGTCTGGATAACTTTTTTACAGGGAGTAAAGAAAATATCGTTCATTTATTGAAAAATCCCTATTTCGAAGTCATTCGCCACGACATTACAACGCCTTATTATCTCGAAACCGACCAAATATACAATCTGGCTTGTCCGGCATCTCCCATACATTACCAATATGACCCTATTCAAACAATAAAAGCTTCTATATTAGGCTCTATAAATGTATTGGGAATTGCAAAAAAGACCGGAGCACGGGTCTTACAAGCCTCTACAAGCGAAGTTTACGGAGATCCCCAAATACATCCGCAAGTAGAAAGTTATTGGGGAAATGTCAATCCTATTGGTATTCGTTCTTGTTATGATGAAGGTAAACGCTGTGCCGAAACCTTATTTATGGATTATCACAGATGCAACAATGTGGATATTCGTATAATCCGTATATTCAACACCTACGGACCGAATATGCACCCGCAAGACGGTCGAGTAGTTTCTAATTTTATCGTCCAAGCTTTACAAGGAAAAGATTTGACAATTTACGGAAACGGATTGCAAACCCGCAGTTTTCAATACGTAAGCGATTTGGTAGAAGGCATGATTCGAATGATGGAAAATGAAAACTTTATCGGACCTGTCAATCTTGGAAATCCGGGAGAATTTACTATGCTCGAATTAGCAGAAAAAGTCATTCGCCTCACCGGGTCGAAATCAAAACTGGTATTCATGCCTCTTCCGGCAGATGACCCTACCCAAAGAAAACCCGATATCTCTTTGGCCAAAGAAAAGCTGAAGTGGGAACCGACAATTGCTTTAGAAGATGGTCTAAAAGAAACTATCGAATATTTCAAACGAATTCTATAACCCAAAGAATCTACATAGAAAAATCCCGAAAACATGAAATTCTCTCAAACGGAATGAATTCATTAATTCGGGATTTTTTATAATTAGATTCATCCGGCTCAGACCAACGCCCTTAAAATGTAAATCTCATGGAGAAACGGACTCCGTGCTTATTGATATGAGGGTGATCCCGATAGGTCAGACGCCAGACATAATCAAGTCGAAGAAACTTAAAAATATTTTCTATCCCCACTCCGGCTTCCATATAAGGCATTTTCCCCATTACATAACTGCCTTCAGGGAATACGAACAATCCGTTTTCAGCTGTCGGGATATTTTTCTTACTCAAATCCCCATACCATCCTCGAAATGTTCCGACTTCTCTCCATTGCAGTTTTTTTAAGAACGGTATCCGATTGAATATCCAACCATTGGCATAATAGGTAACATCCCACGATACATATTGGTCATTCAAAAACTCCATAGCATTCATCTGGGTAAACGATTCTGGCTGAATCGTATATGAAAGATTCGCATTCGGAATAAGCAATAACGGGAACGGAACTTTATCCCAAACTTTTCCTGCCCGTAATATCACATCGGTATAACCGAATGCGGAAAACCAAAATCGTTTCTGAAACCCGAATTCCGTACAATTATACGAGTAATCACTACCCATCACTCCTTTATGCGCAACGATATGAGATAAAGTAAAAACCGGCATATCCAATGAAACCGGATAACGATATGATTTACTCTGATAATATTTTTCATTCGGTGCATATCGCAACCGCACCTCCAACTCTCCCATAGAATAGTCTTTCACCGGAGTATATTCCCCCTCTATCTCACTCATTTTCAAAAACGGGACAAAATTCGGCGTCGCATACTGAGTACGATAACGCAAAATTGCTTTATAAGAAAATCCCGAGTAAAATTCACGTGTATATTCCAAACGGGCATCTCGCAAATAGGTAACCCGACTATCTCTCTTACGTTTTACCGAAAGAAACACATTATCTTTATTCGTATATAAATAATGTTGTCCCAACTGATCTATATCATAATTATACGAGGCTTTCAGAGAATGTATAGGGAACTCATTCTGATGTTCCTTCTTCCGCAAAAATGAATATTCGACTTCAGCTAAATATTTCAATTTCTTATCTTTAGTTCCGTATGCCAAATAAGCTTTACCAAACCAATGCGGATTCAAATTCGCTGTAGTCATTCCGCCGACCCTAAATCGAGCACCCTCTAACGAGTTTCCACTGATTGTCGTATTCATCGGTCCTAAATCAATAAGATTTTTCTCTTTTCGGGTCGGTATATACCCGGCGACTAAAGCCCCGATAACTTTCTCTGTATAATAAAAAGCCGGATAAGACCTCAACTGCGTCATCATTCGAGCAACGAGATTCTCCTTTCCCTGTAAAGGTTCATGCCGACGTTCTTTCCAAAAATCCTCTTTCCTCGACTCTGCTCCGTCTGCCAACTTTTCCTTTTCGGGAATACTAAATATCGACATATCTTCAGGAGGATCAAAGCTCTGGTCTTTAAATGTAACTAGCCTTCGAGCATGTATTCCGCTTTTACTGTTCGATTTTAATTTAAAATCCGTAGTCAAGAAATCCCTTTGAACCAGACGAGTCCCATCAGGAGCTCGCGTATAACTCTGGTCAATTTCCATATCCTCTACAAAGTTCAGATTGATATTTGTCGATAAAAGCAAACGGGCTCTCTTCACAAACCATGTGGAATCTAAAGTTACCCACATCTGCCCGACAAATCCGAAAGATTCGGAATTAGCAGGAGCAAAAGACAAAATAGCACAGGAATCTCCCTCCAAAACCACTGTATCCGCCAAATAATATTTATAAAAAGATGGTCCTATAGACGATAAAGGACTTACAAATTTATTCGTAAATAACGAAATATTATTTTTAAATAAATCGACGTCCTTAAATGTCTCGTTCATCATCGCTTCCATACCTTGAGGAGATATAACCTCGTCCATTCCCGAATGTTTTTTCCCCAGAATTATTGTTTTCTCGGTATGAGGAGATTTACGGTAATAGATTGTCTCGAGCTTTTCCCGTTCCGAAATATTCAATACCGGTTTTCGGGAAATATCGGACGAGTCTATATAAGCCGACAAGAAATCATACTTTTTCCCGGCAATTTTATTATTCTTAAAGTCATTTAAAGCAAAGGTAACCTTTTCATATCTCTCATAAGAATAATAATCATGTTGTCTTGGATCATTCTTCTCATTAGCTGCCATAACATTTTTCACAAAATCTACCGCAGGATTCCCCTTCCGTTTATACCGCTCTTTTTTGGGACGAACAACAACTTCCTTCAACTGATAGTCAGCCGGCCTCATTCGTATCTGTAAAGTCGCATTGCTCCCCGATGTAAGTTTTACGGTTTTCTCAACATAACCGATAGCCGAAATGACAATTTCAGTAGATCCTGAAGGACGTTTCAACACAAATCGACCGTCATCATCACTCCTTGTACCTGTTCCCGTACTTTTTACATACACAGAAGCATAGGAAACCGGTTCTCCGGAAATAGAATCGGTCACATATCCCGTCACGGTCTTCTGCGCTTGTACCGATACACCGAACAGCAGAAGAAACAACGTAACCAGATACGTTCGAATATTATCACAAAAAGATGAAAAACAAAAACCTCGAAACCTATTTAACCTTTCCATTTAAAACCATCTTTTTATCTTTTTCACCAACTCGGGCAAAGATAGAACAACAGATAGATATAAAAAAAGTTCTCTTTATCGCATTTAATAGTCCAAAAGCGACATTTTCAATAGAGATAAAGGGAATATTTGGAAAGAATAGGCGAAATAAATATCATTTTAAACATTAGCAGATAAAAAAACGAATATGTAATCTTCTTATTTCTTCTTATATAATCTCTCAAGGTCTGCATTCAGGTCTCCTGTCTGACGAAAAACTACTTTTTTAATAAATGCACTTAAAAAACCAATACCATATCCGCCTAACTGTATGATACTTGTCAAAACCGACAAACCCGCAATCCGTAAACTATGATTACAAACCAATGATTCAAAAAACAGAGCCAAAAAATATACAATCAACGGGAGTAACGCCCATATACAGAAAAATGACAATAAGATCAATATCAACGATCCAAGTACAAATGCCGCAGGTAAAAGATGAACGATCTTTAACGACTCCGGATGAAGCAAATATAAGTCAACACGAGCTCTCCCGAATACCGAAACCTGTCGATAAAACGATCGGAAACTCACACGACGTTTATGATATACAAATGCATCCCGAATCAGAACAGTATGAAAACCAGCTTTTTGAATTCGTAAACTCAAATCGATATCCTCGCCGAACATATCTTTAAAACCTCCCACTCGCTTATACACCTCTTTAGAGAAGCCCATATTAAATGTCCTCGGGGTAAACTTTTCCATACCCTTTTTCCCACCTCGAATACCTCCTGTAGTAAAAAATGAAGTCATAGAATAGCTGATCGCCTTTTGCAAATTACTAAAAGAAGAATGTGCCGCATCAGGCCCGCCGAAACAATCGACATAATCTTCCTCCAAGCGAGCTTTGACAATCTCGAAATAACGCTCGGGAATGATACAATCAGAATCAAAAAAAATCAAATATTCTCCCGAGGCTCTTTCCATTCCATAATTCCGAGTAAGACTACGCCCCGAATTTTCTTTATAGAAATAACAGATATTCAGATCTTTGTCAAACTCCTGAGCTACCGTATCACACCGATTGACAGAACCATCCTCAATTAAAAGAACCTCAAAATCTTTTAATGTCTGTTTGCTCAGACTTTCTAATAATTCCCGAACTTCATCCGGACGGTTATAAACCGGTATGATAACTGAAAAATACGGCATAGCATTATCTGTATTATGAGAAAGGACAAAGGTATGTATTTTTTAGTTTTATGTTAAAAAAACTCCTGAAATTATTTCTATCCGTTACGATGTTTCAAATACAAATCCAAACCGTGTTTCCGTAATTTACAAGCAGGGCATTCTCCACAGCCATCAGCAAGGATACCATTATAACAGGTCAATGTCTCGTTCCGAACCAGATCGAAAACTCCTAATTCATCAGACAATCTCCATACGGCCTCTTTATCTCTCCACATCAACGGCGTATGTATTTCAAAATGCGTATCCATCGCCAAATTAAGAGAGACGTTCAAAGATCGGACAAAAGTATCCCGACAATCAGGATAACCGCTAAAATCGGCTTGTGACACCCCCGTCACTAAATGCCGTATTCCTTTTTGAAATGCCTTAATAGCTGCAAATGTCAAAAAAACCATGTTGCGCCCAGGCACAAACGTATTCGGATAAGAATCTTCAGGCTTTTCTTTGTCCATTACCATACTGGAGTCTGTCAACGAATTATGGGTCAACTGACCTATCAAAGAAACATCAAGGACTTCAAACGGAACACCTGCTTCTGCCGCAATTTTACGGGCTACATCTACCTCTTTCACATGTTTCTGACCATAAATAAAACAGACAGCCTCGACCGATTCAAAATGCGACAACGCCCAAAACAGACAAGTAGTAGAATCCTGCCCTCCGGAAAAACAAACCAACGCAGTTTCTTTTTGCTTCATAACTTCTTATTGAATTTTAAAATAAAAACAGATTATATTCTTCCGGGATTATACGGACACGAGAAAGGAGTTCTTGTTTTTAACGTGGTAGCAAGCACACGGAAGATTTATATTCAGGGCACAAAAGTATAAAATTTTCTATACATTTTTATACAAGTCCCTGTTTTTGACACACAATCTAAGAAACTTTTGAGATTCTTCGAAAAAGTCTTTTCGTCCAAGTTTTTATATTTTCCATTTGTCTCAACAAAAAAACGATCCGGGACTTTTCACTACCGGATCGTTGCAATAATATATTAAATCTTTCTCAGACTTAACGGACACGTTCCATATATTCCCCTGTTCTCGTATCGATACGAATCGTTTCACCTGTATTAATGAACAAAGGAACGCGAACTTCAGCACCGGTTTCTACGGTAGCCGGCTTTAAAGTATTCGTTGCAGTATCTCCCTTAATTCCCGGTTCGGTATAGGTAACTTGAAGTTCCACTTTTACCGGAAGCTCTGCAAACAATACCGTTTCGGTAGATGCATCCGAAACAACTTCTATCACCATTCCTTCTTTCAAGAAGTCAACGCCGGTAATAAGATCCTTATCGATAGTAACATCATCCCACGTTTCCTGATTCAGAAAATGATAATGATCTCCTTCATTGTAAGAAAACTGGAACGGACGGCGTTCTACACGAACATCTTCCAGTTTTTCACCGATATTAAAACGACGGTCAAGAACGCGTCCGCTTACTACCTCTTTCAGTTTGGTACGCATGAATGTATTTCCCTTTCCGGGTTTCACATGAAGAAATTCGATACAGTAGTACAATTTACCGTCTAAACGGATGCATGTTCCGTTCTTGATGTCTTGTGCATTAATCATATTTTTATCTATTTGAAATTATTGTTCGATTATGGACACTGATTTCCGGGTACAAAAATAATCTAAATCAGAAAAAAACGCAAAAGTTTTGTCTAAAAACCATTTATCCTTTGGTTTATTAAAAAAAAGTATCTATTTTTGCAGTCCGAATTTTGAAATAATAACGATAAAAAATATACGGCAATGAAAAGAACATTTCAACCTTCAAACAGAAAAAGAAAAAATAAACACGGTTTCCGTTCGAGAATGGCTACCGCAAACGGACGTCGCGTATTAGCTGCCCGTCGTGCTAAAGGCAGAAAAAAATTGACAGTATCTGACGAATATAACGGATAAACAATATTTTAAGGGAACTTCTCTTAAAAGGAAATTCTATTTTTAGACTTCTCCTAAAAACGCAACAGATTAAAAACAATCTGTTGCGTTTTTTTGTAGAGTAAAAAATCATTTTATCCTCCTCTTCTTTTTATCTTTATAGTAAAGAAGATTCCAAGAGTTGTTTAAAGTTTTCTATTTTTGCATATTACAATTCCATAAAGATTAAATATGGCAACAAAACTTTCTGAAAAGAAAAAAGTATTAGTCGGGATGAGCGGAGGAATAGACAGTTCCGCCGTATGTATGCTGTTACAAGACCAAGGATACGAGGTTTTGGGAATAACACTGCGAATGTGGGATATTCCTTCTCATTTTTCCACTCTCGGACAAAAAGAACCCGACCACGCATTAGAGGCACGATCTTTAGCAGAAAGACTCGCCATCCCGCATTATACACTCGATGTAAGAGACGAATTCAGAAAAACGGTCGTACAATCTTTTATCAATGAATATCTACGAGCACGCACTCCTAATCCTTGTGTCATGTGTAATCTTTATTTCAAATGGAAATATCTGCTTGATGAGGCCGATCGGTTAGAATGTGATTACATCGCTACCGGACATTATGCACGCATAACCCAAAATATGAATAGGTATATTCTCGAAAAAGGCTTAGACCCGAAAAAAGATCAGTCATATTTTCTATGGAGACTCGGACAGAAAGAACTCTCCCGAACATTATTTCCTTTAGGAAATATCACAAAAGAAGAAATAAAAACATACGTTCTTCAAAAAGGGTTCAAAGAAAAAGTCGAAAAAAAAGAGAGCATGGAAGTATGCTTTATAGAGAATGACTATCGAGATTTTCTCTTGCAACAAATCCCTAACCTGAATGAAGTTGTCGGCAAAGGTTTTTTCGTCGATAAGAAAGGAAAAAAGTTGGGACTGCATAAAGGCTTTCCGTTTTATACAATAGGCCAGAGAAAAGGTTTGGAAATAGCTCTCGGACATCCGGCCTATGTAATAAAAATAAATCCGTATAAAAATACGATCAGATTAGGTGATAAAGAAGATCTGCTGACTACCGAGATGCTTGTAGAATCTCCCGTTATAAACATCCCTATCGATCAAATATCCGACAGAGAGATTCAAATACGAATCCGTTACCGGAGTCCGGCAATTCGGGGAACTCTATTTTTTACAGATGACAACTATATAGTCGTTAAATTCAAAGAGCCTGTATCTGCCGTAACTCCAGGACAATCTGCTGTATTCTATTCCGGCAATCAGGTGATCGGCGGTGGAATAATTTCGGACCAACATAACTTAAAAAAACATACTCAGAATAAAACACAAGTCTGACATTTACAAAGCTTATATAATATGGCCATTCAAGATATATCTTTACACGAACTGAATTCTATGATTCGGGAAACACTGAATGACGGATTTCCTGAACGATACTGGGTCTCTGCCGAAATAAGCGAAGCAAGAGAAAATTATTCGGGACATTGTTATCTTGAATTTGCCGAAAAAGACAGTCGTTCAGGCCAAATTATCGCAAAGGCAAAAGGAATAATCTGGGCTTCTACATTCCTGATGTTGAAGCCTTATTTTGAAGAACAAACCGGAGAAATATTCAGAGCCGGTATAAAAGTTCTGGTTCAGGTCAGTATAGATTTTCATGAATTATACGGACTCACTTTGACCGTACATGATATAGACCCTTCGTATACGTTAGGGGATATAGCTCGTCACAGAGCAGAGATTCTACGTCAATTGTCCGATGAAGGAGTAATCGACATGAATAAAGAACTGACATGGGCTTTTCCTCCACAACGTATTGCCGTAATATCCTCTCGAACGGCAGCAGGATATGGAGACTTTACAAACCAATTAAAGAACAATACCGAAGGGTATGTTTTTTACACCGTTCTCTTTCAAGCCGTCATGCAAGGCAATCAAGCAGAATCTTCCATTATCGCCGCATTAGAAAAAATTTATGAACAAGCGGATAATTTCGATGGTGTAGTCATTATCAGAGGCGGAGGAGCAACTTCAGAATTAAGCTGTTTCGACAGTTATCTGTTAGCTCTGCACATTGCTCAGTTCCCGTTACCGATATTGACGGGTATAGGGCACGATCGAGACGAAACCGTTATCGACAAAGTCGCTAACACACGGGTAAAAACACCCACCGCTGCTGCCGAATGGTTAATTTCTCAGGCACAAAAGGCCGATGAACAACGAATATATCTTCGTGATACCATCGCTTTTCTATTGCAACAACGCATACTTAAAGAAGAAAAACTTCTCTCTACTGTCACTCAAGGAATCCCTCATCTGCTCGATCAGCAAGTACAGGCAGAAAAAAACAGAATTCAAAAAATACAACAGGCTGTTATCCAGAAATCAAGAGAACAGTTGTTTAAGGAAAAAATCCACATTAATAGTCTCTCCTTGTCATTGCCGAGAATTATCGAAAAAACTTTACCGCAAGAACGATCGAAATTATCCAGACTCGAACATTCTCTTTGCCAAGCGATTTCTTATAAGATAAAAACAGAAAAACAGCGTCTTGATATTCTTGGTAAAACAATAGATTTAACATCTCCGGAACATATATTAAAACAAGGATATAGCCTTACCATAAAGTCAGGAAAAGTAATTCGCAATATCTCAGAATTACATTCAGGAGATAAAATTACAACCATCTTTAAAGATGGAGAAAAAGATTCTATAATTATTTAAACTACAAAATATGGCTGAAAAGAAAAAACAGACTTATGCTCAAGCAATCGCCGAGCTCGAAGAAATTGTCACCAAGCTTCAGAATAATGAATGTGAAATCGACGAACTGAAAACTTATACAAACCGGTCGCTTTCTTTATTAAGATTCTGTAAAGATAAACTGTTCGAAACAGATGAAGAAATAAAAAAAATGTTGGAAGAGCTCGATTCATAATATTGGGAAATACAGTATCAACAGTCTTTGCTATAATAAAGTATAGGAAATCAAAAAAAAGAGTTAATTTTGTCCCCTGATTTCAAAAAAGCGATACTATGTCCGAAAGAAAAGTAAGAGTACGATTTGCTCCCAGTCCCACAGGAGCGCTGCATATCGGCGGAGTGAGAACCGCCCTTTATAACTACTTGTTTGCTAAACAGCACAATGGAGATATGATTCTCCGAATCGAGGATACCGACTCTCAAAGATTTGTTCCCGGAGCTGAAGCTTATATTATAGAAGCACTCGAATGGTTGGGAATAAAATTCGATGAGGGGGTCGGCTATGGAGGCGATCATGCTCCTTACCGCCAATCGGAACGTAAAGACATTTACCGGAAGTATGTAGAACAACTTCTCTCTGACGAGAAAGCATATATAGCTTTTGATACGCCTGAAGAACTGGAAGCCAAAAGAAAAGAAATCCCGAATTTCCAATATGATGCCTCGACTCGGATGCAGATGCGGAACTCCCTGACGCTTCCGAAAGAAGAAATCGACAGACTGATTGCTGAGGGGAAACAATATGTCGTACGGTTCAAAGTAGAACCCGGAGAAGATGTTCACGTCAAAGACCTTATACGAGGAGAAGTTATCATCAACTCATCTATTTTAGATGACAAGGTTCTATATAAATCGGCCGATAACTTGCCGACTTATCACCTCGCCAATATCGTCGATGACCATTTAATGGAAATTTCCCATGTCATACGCGGAGAAGAATGGCTACCGTCAGCGCCTCTGCATGTTTTATTATACAGAGCCTTCGGGTGGGAAGACTCCATGCCTGAATTCGCACATTTGTCTCTACTGCTGAAACCCGACGGAAATGGAAAACTGAGCAAACGTGACGGAGATCGTCTGGGATTTCCGGTTTTCCCGCTCGAATGGCATGATCCCAAAACCGGAGAGGTATCATCAGGTTATCGTGAAGCAGGATATCTGCCCGAAGCCGTAATAAATTTCCTTGCTCTATTGGGATGGAATCCTGGAAATGACCAAGAAATTCTTTCTATGGACGATTTGATCAAATTATTTTCTCTTGAAAAATGCAGTAAAAACGGGGCAAAATTCGATTTCGAAAAAGGAAAATGGTTTAATCACAAATATATACAAAATAAAAGTAACGAAGAACTTACTGAATTATTCCTGCCGATTTTACAGGAAAAAGGGATATCTGCCGATCCTGCCAAAACAGCCAAAATCATAGGATTGGTAAAAGATCGTATCTCTTTCGTCAAAGAACTTTGGGCTCAAACTTCTTATTTCTTCATTGCCCCGGAAAGTTATGAAGAGAAGTCGGTAAAAAAACGATGGAAAGAAGATACCCCCGAACGGATGAAAGAACTGATCGAGATTCTCGAGAACATAACTGACCTTGCTTCGGAAGACACCGAAAAAATCGTATTAGGCTGGATTACCGAAAACAATTATCACATGGGTAACGTCATGAATGCATTCAGACTTGCCGTAGTAGGAGAATGCAAAGGTCCTCACATGTTTGACATCACGGCCATATTGGGAAAAGAAGAAACCATCAAACGGATAAAAAAAGCCATAGAAGTTCTCCAATGAAACACATTAAACGGAGTCTGATATTAACCGTATTATCGGTCTTATCTTCAGGGATAATGGCTCAAGATATACTATGGGATGTCGATCTGACCGGATTTTTCGATAACCGAGAGTATAAATATCCGGGACAAACGTCACAGACATTTTTCGGGACCAGACTCTCACCGGAAATCGGAATAGGCGTTCTCAACAACAAACACCGGATTATGGTAGGCGGCAGCTGGATACAGCCGATGGGAGCAAAAAAAGACGAAGGTTCTCTTGACCTGACTGCATATTATCATTATGAAAGCCCCAAATTCAAGATGTCTTTCGGATCATTTGCCCGTACTCAACTGATAGAAACCCTTCCGGCATTTCTCCAATACGATTCTTTAACAATTTTTCGTCCGAATATCACGGGAGCTCTATTTCAATATATCGGACATAAAGGATACGGAGAAATCTATATAGACTGGCGGCAAATGCAAACCGAAAAACGTAGAGAAGCCTTTATTATAGTCGGAAGCGGACGTTGGCAACCCGGTATATTCTATGCCGGAGGAAACATCGTCATGAACCATCTTGCCCGTTCGAAAAATGCAACGGAAGGGCAATCGGTTACCGATGATATGGTCGTACATCCTTATGTAGGACTAAACTTGACTCGGTTTGTCTCCCCTTTAGATTCTCTGACCATTCAATGCGGATACTTACTGAGCTTAGAACGCAATCGAGGTATAGGCACTTGGCATCATCCTCAAGGTATTACAGCAGAGATTCTGACAGAATGGCGCTTTATCGGATTAAAAAACACATTCTATGCCGGAGGCAATCAACAGCCGTTTTATCCCCAGTTAGGTAGTCAGCTAAATCAAGGAGACCCTTTCTATCAGGCTAAATTATATAACCGTACCGACATCTATTTCTATTTTTTCCGGAACAGATTCGTCAATTGCATGGCATCGGTCAATTTCCATACGACACGCTCTCATGTAGACCTTCAACAACAATTGATCGTAAGATTCAATCTAAACAATGAAAGTTGGAAAAAAAGGAATGAACCGTCAGGAAAAAATCGATTGAAAAATATTTTTTAATTCCATAAAAACAACCTCCTTTCAAAGAAGTCTATTTCGTAATCATGAACATACTTTATAATTTCGGCATTTATACATACAAACAACTTGTTAACATTGCATCTTTTCGCAATCCCAAAGCACGCAAGATGAAACAGGGACATAGAGAAGTGTTCCATTATCTTGCACAAAATGCCGACCCTGAAGGAGGATATATATGGATACACGCATCTTCACTCGGCGAGTTCGAACAAGGGCGCCCTATAATCGAGGCAATAAAAGCTCATTATCCGGAACAAAAAATAGCCATAACCTTTTTCTCTCCATCCGGTTATGAAGTCAGGAAAAATTATCCTAAAGCAGATCTGATTTGCTATCTGCCTTTTGATCTGCCCAATAACGTCAACCGCTTTCTAAATATATTGAAACCCAAGCAAGCTATATTTATCAAATATGAATTCTGGGGAAATTATCTGAATGCTCTTGCAAAAAGAAATATTCCTACATACATTATTTCAGCGATATTCAGGCCTTCACAAATATTCTTTAGACCTTACGGCGGCTATTTCAGAAGAATATTGCAAAATTTTGAACACTTATACGTTCAAGATGAAAACTCAAAAAAACTTCTTAAAGACATAGGAATAACCAAAGTTTCGGTAACAGGCGATACCCGATTCGACCGCGTTTTGGAGATCCGCAGCCAAGCTAAGGAATTACCCCTTATCGAGCAATTTTCAAAAGGAAATTTCACCTTGATCGCCGGAAGTTCATGGCCGAAAGACGAGGAAATATTCATAGACTATTTCAACCGACATCCCGAGATGAAGCTTATCATCGCACCTCACGAAATACATGAAGAACATATACAATTCATTCTATCTCGTTTAAACCGGACTGCCATTCGGTATACACAGGCTGATGAAAAAAATATACAAAAAGCCGACTGCATCATCATAGATTGTTTCGGTCTGCTCTCCTCAATCTATCGTTACGGTCAAGTAGCTTATGTCGGAGGAGGATTCGGCGCAGGAATACATAATGTTCCAGAAGCTGCCGTATATGGTATTCCCGTCATTTTCGGGCCTAACCATAAAAAATTTAAGGAAGCTAAAGAACTCATTATTGCCGGAGGAGGGTTCAGTATATCCCGATCAGAAGACTTCGAACTTGTGATGGATAGACTTCTTGAAAATCAAGAATTTTTATCTAAAGCAGGGATTACTGCAGGACAATACATTCAAAATAACTCAGGTGCTTCAAAAAAAATATTGAAAGAACTCTATCCTGAAATATAAAGTTCGCGTCCATCTCATCTCAACATTCAAAATCTGAGACATTACATTTCGTATTTTCACACGACCTTATATCAATAATTTTATAAAAAAACTTAAAACCCTATTTTTAAACATATTTGTCATATAGAGATATGTTTTTTTATCCAAAATTGCTATCTCTATATAGCATTTTTTCGTATTTTTGCACCGTATTTAAGATGCAAATTCAAATAAATCAACTTTATACTTCCTGACAACAATGGAATTAATGAATCAAATTATTGCGCGTGCTAAAGCTGATATGCAACGCATCGTTCTTCCGGAAGGAACTGAAGAACGGACTTTGAAGGCAGCAGATAAACTTATCGCTGACAAAGTAGCTCACATTACTTTAATCGGTAATCCTGCAGAGATCATGGCTTTAGCCGAAAAGCACGGATTGCAAAACATCGGAAACGCAATTATTGTAGATCCGAAAAATCATGAAAGAAAAGAAGAATATGCCAACTTGTTATTCGAGCTCCGCAAAAAGAAAGGAATGACAGAAGAACAAGCTGCAAAACAAGTTGAAGATCCGCTTTTCCTTGCTGCATTGATGATCAAAAGCGGTCATGCAGACGGAGAAGTCGCCGGAGCACAAAATACCACAGGCAATGTTTTACGCGCAGCATTCCAAATCGTAAAAACAGCTCCCGGAGTCAGTGTTGTATCGGGAGCTTTCCTAATGTTCCTGCCGAACAAAAACTACGGAGAAAATGGTATTATGGTATTCGCCGATTGTGCCGTATTACCTAATCCCAATGCCGAAGAGCTCGCCCAAATAGCAGTTTCGACAGGACACACGACCCGAACTCTTGCCGGATTTGAACCTCGCATAGCCATGTTGAGCTTCTCTACCAAAGGCAGTGCAAAACATGAAATGGTAGATAAAGTAGTAGAAGCCACCCGTATCGCAAAAGAAATGGACTCTTCGTTAAAAATAGACGGAGAATTACAAGCCGATGCAGCAATCGTTCCCGCAGTAGGAATGTCTAAAGCTCCGGGTAGTGAGATAGCAGGAAATGCCAATGTCCTCGTATTTCCTTCTTTAGAGACAGGAAATATTACCTATAAACTCGTACAGCGTCTTGCCGGAGCAGAAGCTGTCGGACCGATTCTTCAAGGTATTGCCGCACCGATCAATGACCTGTCACGAGGATGTTCTGTCGAAGACATTTATAAAATGGTAGCTATTACAGCCAACCAAGCTATTGGAATGAAAAAATAACCTATAAATCAAAAGCAATGAAAGTTTTAGTTCTGAACTGCGGTTCATCATCTATCAAATACAAACTATTCGATACCCAGAGCAAGGATATTCTTGCTCAAGGAGGAATCGAAAAAATAGGATTAAAAGGTTCTTTTTTAAAATTCACACTTCCTTCCGGAGAAAAGGTTATTCTTGAAAAGGATATTCCCGAACATACTGTAGGTATTGAATTTATATTGGAAACCCTTTCCGGTGCAAAATACGGCTGTATAAAATCGCTCGATGAAATAGAAGCTGTCGGTCACCGAGTAGTACATGGCGGAGAAAAATTCAACCAATCGGTATTGATCGATAAAGAAGTCAAAGCAAAAATCATCGAGTGTATAGACATCGCTCCATTGCACAATCCGGCAAATCTCAAAGGTATCGATGCGGTAGAAAAGATACTACCCAAAGTACCTCAAGTAGCGGTATTCGACACAGCATTCCATCAAACCATGCCTAAGCATGCATATATGTATGCCCTTCCGTACGAAATGTATGAAAAATACGGTATCCGACGCTACGGATTCCACGGAACCAGTCACCGTTATGTATCTCGTCGAGCATGTGAATTTTTAGGAGTTCCTTACGAAAATCAACGCATCATTACTTGCCATATCGGTAATGGAGGTTCTATCACAGCAATAAAAGACGGTAAATCAATAGATACGTCTATGGGACTTACTCCGGTAGAAGGCTTGATGATGGGAACACGATGTGGAGATGTAGACGCCGGAGCTCTATCTTTTATTATGGAAAAGGAAAATCTCGATGCACACGGACTTTCTACATTGGTCAACAAAAAAAGCGGTGTAATGGGAATATCCGGTGTTTCATCCGATATGCGTGAAATAGAGGCTGCAATAGCTCAAGGCAATGAACGGGCAAAACTTGCTCTACAGATGTATGATTACCGAATTGCAAAATATATAGGAGCTTATACAGCAGTGTTAGGTGGAGTAGACATTATCGTATTCACAGGAGGTGTCGGAGAAAACCAAACCGTAACTCGTGCGACAGTGTGCCGTCAACTCGAATTTATGGGTGTGAAAATCGATGAAGAACTGAATAGTACTATTCACGGAAAAGAAGCGGATTTATCAGCCCCGGAATCGAAAGTAAAAGTCGTTGTAATTCCTACAGACGAAGAATACATGATCGCATCCGATACACAAGCAATTCTCTCAAACCGTTAATTATAAAAACTACTGTAAAAAAACTGTGGCTTTTTATAGAGTCACAGTTTTTTTATTCTCTTTACTTTCATCAATAGCAAGATCGAGGTCAATATTTTTTTCGATGTTCTACAACAATATATTGACCGAAAACTTTGGATTTCCAGCATTTTATCCTTAATTTGCAAGTCATATTTATAATCCAAATACAAATAATATATCATGACTAACCTGACCGAAATTGTGGACAAATTCCGTATTGACGGTATTGTAAAAAGTATTGATCCCCTAGGAAGCGGATTAATTAACGATACTTATAAAATAACGACACAATCGTCTGACACGGACGACTACGTTCTTCAACGGATCAACCATGCTATTTTTAAAGATGTAGATCTTTTACAAAAAAACATTGTTGCCATAACTGATCATATCCGCAAAAAACTGATCGAGAAAGGAGAAACGGACATCAAACGCAAAGCACTACAAGTTATTCCGACTAAGGATGGAAAACTGTATTATTTCGATGGGAACAACTATTGGAGAATTACAGTATTAATTCCTCAATCAAAAACTTATGAAACCGTAAATCCAGAGTTCTCCTATTATACAGGCAAAGCATTCGGAGAATTTCAAGCAATGCTCGTCGATCTTCCAGAACCTTTAGGCGAGACAATCCCCAAATTCCATAATATGGAATTCCGACTTGAAAGTTTCAAGGAAGCCATCGCTTCAAATAAATCGGGTCGTTTGGAAAAAGTTCAATGGATGGTAGATGAACTGCTAAAACGAAGTGATGAAATGTGCAAAGCCGAACGTCTTTACAGAGAAGGGAAACTTCCCAAAAGAATTACTCATTGCGACACGAAAGTCAACAATATGTTATTCGATGAAAACGGGAAAGTACTTTGTGTTATCGACCTTGACACTACAATGCCGGGATTCGTACTCTCCGACTTCGGGGATTTTATCCGTACTGCCGGTAACACCGGTAAAGAAGATGACAAAAATCTGGATAACGTAAATCTCAATATGGACATCTTCAGATCTTTCGCAAAAGGCTATATCGAAAGTGCCCGGTCATTTCTACTTCCGATAGAAATAGAAAATCTTCCGTATGGAGCTAAATTACTTACCTATATGCAGACTGTACGCTTCCTGACCGACTATATTGACGGAGACTGCTATTATAAAATCCAATATCCCGAGCACAACTGGCAACGGTCTCAGGCCCAATTCAAACTTTTGCAAAGTATCGAAGCACATGAAAAAGAGATGCAAAATTACATTCAAAGTCTGATTTAAATTTTAGAACCAAACACATAACACAAGAGAGAGCCGCTTTTTCCTAAAGCGGCTCTCTGTTAAGTACGGGTTGAAACAATACCCCAATCTCAACCATTTCCCGTACTATTCTTTATAACATCACTTTGTGACGCACATTCCCTCCAGAAGTTTCGACCGAAACGATATAACAACCTTCCGGCAATTCAAAATAACGAACTCCGGCATTTTTTTCAGTTTCTTCTATCATCCGACCTTGCAGGGTATATATCCGAACTCGGGCAGCATCACTATTCACACACAATTTTCCATTCGAACCGAATACTCGGATACTCCGGAGTTCAGTCTTATCATTGGCTAAAAGAGCTTCGTTTTCTAATCTGAAAGTAACCGGAATACCATACTGGCAAGTAATTTCCAATCGGGTATTACCTTCTGTAGAAGCCGACATTACAGATACCTTATCATTATCTCCAACCAAAGCCCACTCTCCTTTCAGCTCAAATACATGAGTCACCGGACGACTCGGATCAGAAGTCGTATAATCGATAGTCTCTATATTAAGATTAGGATCGCATACACTCATATCAACTTGTCCATCCACATCCGGAGTTCCGATCATGGCCATGACTTCACCGGTTGCATTTACAATATAATCATCATTATCGAGAGTCGTTTCTTCAAAAAACGCATAACCTGTCACTCCTGTTTCACGGTCATGTACAATATGAGCCTTATCGTCTTTACGAAGAAGATCATAAGGTTGATAACCTTCAGCTTTTAATGCAACGATTTCCGAATCATCCGGTTGTATGGTGATCAAGTATTCATAAGAGGCATCTGAAGGTGCCGCACCGTGATCAATATATGCAGAAGCGAATTTACCTTCGGTTGCGGCCTTGGTCTTGTTATTTACAGACGTCTGCAGACCCTTGGTAACAATAACTTTTAAAGGTTCTTTTACCTGATAATAATTACCAGTCTGATCCTTGAAAATCATACCGTCTGCATTTTGTACCGTAGTGTTGATCGTCGCATCTGTCGAAACGGTATTATTCCATTCGACCGCCTCATCATCGCTCAAAATAGCATGTTGAAAAAGCGTAGTCTCCGTATTAGAAGCACTTTCGGAGTTCGTTATTCCCGTCCCGATGCACACGATACGATTATCGAAACAAAAAGCTGATTTACGAGCAGTGAAATCGGGTGTAAAGTTTTTATGTGACGGTTCTTTCAACTTAATGACAAACATCCCGCAAGTCCCGTTCAAATTATTGCTACCCGCAAATGTTTCATCCTGCTTCAACGTCGCATCAGTATATGGAGAATTCAATGCCGACCAACTTTTATGAATCGTTGTCGTTCCCGGTAACCGATTCCAATCCCAACCATCTTCCAGGAAACGGCTGTCGGCCTCTGTTACCGGATCTCCGCCATCCAGAATTTGTATTGATCCATAACTTTGATAACGTCCATAACGATTGTTCGAGTAATATATTTCCGATCCCCAGACATATCGATTAAAACCTTTCAAAGAAGCCATCCACTTCCCTCCCCGGAATATTCCTTGGGCGGCATGATTATAGGTAAAGAATCCCTGCATAGGTTCAGCTTTCTCGATTCCCATTGACGTGAATTTCTTCTTCATGTTATTCATGGCCGTTGTCGCCGTAGCAGTCTCATAGATGCGTAAAAAATTTGAAGCCAGATCTTCATCGACATTCTCTCCGTCGATGGCCAAATAGGCAAACGCATTTATATTTTTGGGCTTTATAGAACATTCGTTCGGATTAAACGGATGACGTCCACAAACCCCTATACCCCATTCTTTTACGTTACAATAAGAGGCCATTGCCATAAAAGCCTGTTTCAATACGGCCCGGGCCGAGGCTTCCAAGGTAAAAGAGGTTCCATTCACATAATTGGCATAATCGCCCAATATGCCGAAAGCCGAAGATGCATAGTCGGGATAATGTGCTCCATGATGAAAAGCTGTCCCGTCAGGTTTAATACCGCCAATCGTTCCGGGAGTAAAACATATCGATCCGTTGGTCCATCTCGCCAAACCTTTAACGGCGCGAAAACGTTCTGTCTCATCGTCAATCATCAAGGCAGCATAAAGCTTTGACATATGCAGAGTATACCACGTATCGATCAATTCATCCCGATTTATATCATAAGGCTGACGGGTCTCTGCCAATCCACTCCAATATTGAATTAATTGCAACGCCTCATCCCAACGATTTTCAGACTTAAGATAATCTTTCATCATCCACACGGCTTTAGGCATATCCCGGTTAAAATAACCGAAATGATGATTTGTTCCCATACCGCTTCCATAAGCATATCCTTGATCTAAGGCATAATCGAACACTAACATAAAATTCTCGGCAGCCGATGAGTTTCCATTAAAATAATAATCCATAGCAAAACCGAGCATCATATCATTCACATCCTGACATCCGATATCACCGGACTCTTTTTCCTGATCTGTGTACAGAGGTTTCCCCGAAATAAACCCGGTAGAAACATCCCGCTTAATTCCCGCAGCAGAAAGCTTCGAAGATGCATTCGCAATAGTAGTATTGTTCACCTTACCGAATAAAGCAGTTTGCACCGTAGTAGTCATCTCACGCAATTCGGCCAACTCCGACGTTGTAGGAACAAGATCTTTCAATTCATCCGAATACGAAAATTGTTCCCACTCCCACAAACGTCCCCAGTGCCAGAAATCTCGGGTAAGGAAACGATTATTTTTCGGAATTTGAGCATCCGGAGTAGCTTGTTTGTTTATACTACTCGAAAAGTCCCAACGGTCAAAATAAAGCGTACCGCTCTCTACCCCTTCCGGAGCTTTTATCGTTAATTCGTCAATATCTTGTTGCGTCGGCTGTACATCATCCGACTCTCCGGGTACCCACATATCCGAAAAAGCTATCCAGCAAGCACGCCAGCCTGTAAAATTTAAATTAAAGTCAAAGGTATATACCCGCACCGTCTTATTTCTAAATATAAATTGCAACGATTTTCCGGGCATTGCCTTCGGAGAATAGATCCACATCCGTAAACCTCCCCGATTACTGAATGCCTTAATCGCATACGGAATATTTACCTCATCATTTACTCGGAAAAGCGCTCCGGTAGCCGTCCAGTCCCAACGAAGAGATTTTGTTCCCATTTTGGCATGGTCGGACGAAACAGATAACGTTCCTTTTTGTATATCGTTGATAGTCGCCGGAACCACTCCGTCCTCAAAATCATATTGTATCCCATAGACAGATACGGAAAATATATAAACAAAAAACGAAATGAATATTTTTTTCATGAGTAAGGGGTGTTTTTACGGTTAGAAAGAAAAGTACGGGTAATCCAGTCGGATTACCCGTGCCATTAAGCAAATACAAAATAGTAAATTAACGGATAATCACTTTTTCTGAAACGGATTTACCGTTTGCAATTACCTGAATAATATAAGAACCTTTTCTCAAATCGATATTTGTATTACCTTCTGAAATTTGTTTATTCCCGAGCAATGAACCGCTAACCATATCATAAATATTTACGATTGCCTCAGTAGCCAACAAAACAGAAACTTGCGTACCGGTAGCAATTACCTTAATGCCGGATTTATCGGTTACAGCAGGCACTGATATTCCTGAAGTCGGATCATTTTCGGCAAACATTACAATATCGTCGATCCAAAATGTCTTTCCGGTAGTATTACAACTGAATGCGAAGTAAGGCTCTATCATATTTTCCGTACCTTCAAAAACAAACGTATACGGAGTCCATTCGGTAGTCAGTGTCGCCATAGGCGTTCCTTCTTTAGGAGATTTTTTATCTTCAGCAAGATAAGAAGTTAAACCTAAAGCCGTAGATTCTTTTTTCCCGTCATAGAATAAACCGTAAACGGTCTCTCCGCCTTCCGCACCTTTCGCCCAAAAACGAACGGTTACTTTATTATCCGTAGCTTTCAGATAAGTTACAGGCGCTTGAGAGCGGCACTGATAAAATTCTTTTTCAAGGTCTGGAGCAGGTGTATATTTCCCTGATTTAGCACCGCCATAAACATTTCCTTCAGCATCATCTTGGGCCCAATCCATTCCTCCGTTCTTACTCCAATTATAAGTCGTTTCAAATCCCGGATTTCCTAAATAAGCCGGGGTCAGAAAAACATTATCGATATACCATTCTGCCGAATTTGCTGAAAATCCGAACGCAAGTATGGCATCATCCACAGCCTCAGACAAAGTAATGTCAAATCTCAAAGTCATAAGAGTTACCCCCGCGCTTGTATTGATCTTCTGTGCAGCAGGAAGATACACGTTATTTGCTGTTGTGGTAGCCCCATCTGCAGACAGATCGACGCCTTTCAATATACCGACACTGAAAGTTCTTGTTTCAGCAGTATTCACGGCACAGATATCAAGCGTCAACGTATATTTTTGAGCGGCCAAAGATGGTAAAGAGGTATAGACTCCGCCATTAAAACGATTTTTTAAATTAGTATCAGTGGTATTATCCCCAGCGCCATTACTTTTCACATGAAGAATACCGTCCGATACCTCGCAAGTCGCCACGGATCCACCATTCCGTGAATATTGTGCCCAATCTGTCATATCGGTATCGAACATACTGTTCGAAACTAAATTTTGAGCAGACATGTTCATCCCGAACAAGACAGCTGCAGTAATCAGTAAAATTCTTTTCATAATTATGAGGTATTAAAATAAGTAATTATTTAATCTTGGTCAAAGTCACTTCATCGATAAAGAAATCGATATCCGGCTCTTCCAAAGTAATCAGAAAACGGGCATTATCAACACCTTCCTGATCATCGGTAATGGTAAATTTCTGAGTAAATTGTTGCCATTCGGTAGTCACTTTTTTCTTAGGAGACCATGGCGATTTAAAATCTCCCAAATAAGGTGCTGTAGAAGGTTTTATCATCACTCGCAAACTTGTACGCTCTGCTGCATTTTTAGAAGCCTTCGCATAAAAAGTTATTTCATACTGACCCGGTTCTAAAGACAAATTTTGATAGATATAATTGTCCCAAACCGGTTTCTCGCACTTATTTACGGTAACTTTCAGGCCCTTTCCCTTGAACCCTTCACATTCCGAAGTTTCTATTCCACCCCGTTGAGCTTGATAATAAGCCAACCATTTGCCTTGGGTGCTTTTCTGACCGGTAATCACTTCCGGAATACCTTCTTCAAATCCACCATTTTCCAACAGATTTTCCTGTGCAAACGCCGTAAGTCCGAAACACAAACTTAACAAGCAAAACATCATTTTTTTCATTGTCATTTTTTTTGAGATTAGTAGTATTTTAATTATTGAGCTATTAAACGAAATTCTACCGGACGACCATCAACACAGGTAACAGTCAGGCGGGTATTTCCGTTTTCTTGTTTTATAGCGATATTATCATTATCCGATACATTCTTCCATTTCCCTTTTAGAAGAATGCTTTTCATAAGCGGACGGGAAGGTTTTGCGGTAGTATAGGTTTTCTCTTCCAGATTCAGATTCGGGTCACAAATGCTCATTACTAAAGTCTTTCTGTTTACAGGTCGCAAAAGGAGCAATGTTTCGGAATCGGAAGCAAGCAAATAATCATCCTTTATATCATTCAAAGTTTCAAACACAACATATCCTACCGTACCACTCGGAACATCTTTCACAATATGTGCATAATGATCTTTTCGAAGTATCTGATAAGGCAATCCTTTTTCCGATGCCATTTCTTTTGCTTGATCAGGAGTCGGCTGTACCAATACCATATACTCGTATTCGGCATTATCAGGAGATACACCGTGATTCAGGTAAGCTGTTACGAACTTACCTTCGGTTTCCGATTTCTGCTTGTTATCCCTGGATTTTTGTTTTTGCCTTAAAATACGCAAGTCTTGTCCGGCAGCAATCCGGTAATAATTACCTTTTGTATCAGATAAAAGTACAGATGATTTTTTTGAAACCGTTTTTTCTATCGGAAGACCGACAATTGTATCCGAGCCGAGCAATATAGGTTCGGAATTTCTTTTCAATGCCAGTTGAAACAATGTGGTCTCAGTCGGGTACTCCTTGTTATCATTAGAGATATCAGAACCCAGACAGATCAACCGGTTTTCAAAACAGAATACCGATTTTCTGGCGACAAATCCCGGAGTAAAATTCTCCCGGTCTTTTTCTTTCAGTTTAAATACGAATATCCCTCGCTTCCCTTCCAAAGAAGATGCTCCGGAAAAATTTTCTTCAGAACGCTCCATCAATGTTCCCGGAAGAGGATTTTCAAGTTTTTCTAACGGAAGATGTATTGTTGTTGTTCCCGGAACACGATTCCAATCCCAGCCATCTTCGACAAATCCGCTTGCAAAGCTATTGACCGGACGACCGGATGCTAAAATCTGCACCGATCCATAACTCTGATAACGACCATAACGGTTGTCTTTTGTATATATTTCGGAACACCAAACATCAGTATTATACCCCTTCAACGTCACCATCCAATTTCCAAAACGATGTATTCCCAAAGCTCCATAATTATAGGCAAAAAAGCCCTGTGGCGATGAAGCTGCTTTAATACCTGCTTGTTCAAACTTTTTTTTATATGGAGACGAAGTCCTGTTCAGTCTCAAATAATCGGCAGCCAGCTCCTCATCGATCTTATTCCCCGATCCGGTGAGGTCTCCTCTATCTGCCAACAAAGCAAAAGCTTGTACTGCATCATTCGAAATCGATCCGTCAAAAGGATGTCGTCCGGCTATCCCCAGCCCCCAATCTTTTAAATTGCAATAATTCCGCATTGTTTGCAACGCAAGTTTTACATTACGAGCGGCATCATCAGAAATAGTAAATCCTGTATGGTTTGTCAGCTCAAGATATTTTCCGATAGTAGCAAAAGCACCGATCGAATATGCCGGATATAAACCTCCATGATGAAAAGTAGTACCATCAACTTTAATTCCTCCTATCGTCCCGGGAGTGAAGCCCAAAGATCCGCTTACCCAACGGCTCAAAGCTTTCATACTGCGAACCTGCTCTCTCATATCCGGCTGAATAAGAGCACTTATTATTTTCGCCGTCAATAATGTATTCCACGAATCAAGTAATTCGTCTCTACCATACTGATAAGGAATCCGTGTCTCCGCTAATCCGCTCCAATATGCCAAAGTACGACGAATATTCTTGTTTAAAGGAGTATCTTCCTTTAATAAATCACGCATCATCCATGCGGCTTTATAAATATCCCGAATCTGGTATCCGTAATGGTGATTAGTTCCCAAACCGCTCCCGAAAGCAAAACCTTGCTGCATTGCATATTCGAATACGTTGAAGAAAGCCTGTTTCGATTCTTTATTTTTGTTGTAATACCAATCTCCGGCAAAACCGAATAACATGGTTTCCAGATCAGACAAACCGATCTCTCCTGCTTTCTTATCCAACTCATCATTAGACACCAGCGGAGCACCGGTCATTTTGCCGTCAATTCTATGGATATTGGCTTTCTCCGCAATGGATAAAGCCCGGGTAGCATTACCTTTTCCTGTTTCCGGAGCGACCTGATCCGTCAATCGACGGGAAAGCATCTCTATATCTTGTTTCTGAGATGAACCGACAGACGCTAAAGGCAGATCATATTCATAATGTTCCCATTCATACAACCGAGCCCAATGCCAAAGAGTCCGAGATAGTTTTGTATTATTCAAAGGAGTCTGATAATCCGGTGTTGCCTGGTGATGAACCCCCTTTAAGGGAAATTCGACCCGATCGAGCAAAAGCGTTCCGGATTTTAAATTTTCGGGTGTAGTGATTGTCCAACGTACCAAATCTTTACTCTTATGGTCTCCCTGCATATTTTCAAAGCTGACCCAGCAAGCTCTCCAGCCTGAAAATCCGAGGTTGTAATCGAACCAATAAGGGGTCGAACCATCTGCAGCGACAAAGGAGATGCGCAAAGCAGAATCGACAGGCTTATCATTATAAATCCACATGGTTAATCCGCCCCGATACGTATTCACAGCTTTTTTGAATAACGCCGGATTTTCAATAGTTAATACCGAAGGCGATGACCATTGCCATTGAAGAGAAGAACTCCCCTCCTTCACAAAATCTTTATTTAAAGATAACTTTGCACCAGTCGCAGAAATATATTTCGGAATAGAATCATTCCAATCGATCTTTTGAGAGTATCCGTCATGAAAAAACAGAACTATCAGGAGTAAGGCCAACCATTTTATTTTCATACAGTGTGTTTTTCGTTTGATGCAAATATCCTCATTATGAACGAAACAGCGAAAAATTTAAAAGCGATGCATATCCCATAAATTAAAAAATGGAACATTTTCAATATTTAGGGTCTCCTCTTTAAAGAAAAGAAGGCTACACCATCAACCGATGTAGCCTTCTTGATATATAGCATAGTTAAGGTTAGTTTTCCTTATTTAATCGTAAATGTAACTTCTTGAATCGTACGTGCAGCTCCGTAAACATTCTGATTTCCGGCAATGAAAGTTACCGTATAGGTTCCCGGTTCGGTATAGACATACGAGTAGGACGGAAGCCGGACATTTATATTTTTCAAGACTCCGCTATTCTCATCCGGATCGCACGTATTCAATTTCAACGCCTTGGTAAACAACCAGTCATCGGCATCATTGGTATATGTTTCACTGGGTCCACCTCCAAGATACGTGAAACTATTTACCCGTGTCAATGATGAACGTAAATCCCACACTCCGGAACAAGATCCGCTACCCGAGCTATTGTCAAAATAGGGGTCTCCATGTTGCGCATGTTGTGGATCCGTATTCGGATTACAATCAAATGCCATCAATCCCAAATCGGCGACACCTAATGTGGTGGTATTCCCATTTTTATAGACAGTCGTTATGGCTACACTATAAAAATCCCAACGCTTTAAAGAATTTTTTCCATCGAAATCGGCTTTATAATGGAATGCAAGGGTCATTTCCGACGCACTGTAAGGAGTAAGATCGAAAGATGTTGCCGTCCTGTTAGCAAATTTACTTTCCAACAATTCCCCGTTACTGCTCAACGATGTAGCATTGGTCTCGAAATCGGCAACACGGGCTTTATCGGTTGCCGCATCTTTACTCAAGCCCGGGAAATCATCGCTGACAAACAGCGACAAGGTATTGGTCACTTTCCCGTAACGAGCCTGTGCTTCAAAACTTAACGTTACAGACTCGATCTCTTCCAAAGGCAATTCGGTACGTTCACGATTGGCATATACATGTCCTTCTTCTCCCGACCACCATGTGATATAATCGGGATTACCATCAAAATTAAATACGACCGGTTCTCCTGCTTTATAGGTGTTTTCCGGTGCTAATGAGACATTGAAATCGACGTTGTCATCCACATCCAAATCGTTGCAAGAAACGAAAAGTGCACCGACAGCCAATATATAAATTGATTTTTTGATTTTCATAATTTTGTGTTTTTAAAGGTTATCTCCATGCTTGATTCTGTTGCAACAAATTATTCAACCCAAGTTCTCTTGTCGGGATAGGCAACCATTGATACCGATCGGATGTCGCACCGTTCGTCGCATATATTAGCAAATATTGCCGACCGCTCGACCAACGGGAATCGGTTGCATACAGACTGACTTTTTTCATTGCCTCCTTATATTTACCCCAACGGATCAAATCCATTTTGCGTAAACCTTCAAAACAAAGTTCCCGACCTCGTTCATCTTCAATCAAACGCTGAAATTTCTGAGGATCTGTAATATTGACTTCATCAGCTTTAGCACGACGACGAACATCATTCACATAGCCGATCGATTCGACAGAAGGCGATCCGTCTGCCTGATTTTGTGCTTCGGCATACATCAACAACACATCGGAATAACGCAGCAGCGGGAAATTAATCGGTGTATAATTTTTATCACGAGGAGTTACCAATTCATATTCCCTACGGAATTTACCGGCATTTCTTTCGATATACTGGGTACGTGTAGCAAATTGTTGATTTCCATCTTTCAAATCGGGATCGCCGTTATTGTTTAACTTCACATCGCCGATATATTCCCAATTTCTCTTCCAATATACGGTTGCATCATCTCTTTTCTGGAAACGATACGGAGCAATATTCCAATCTTTGCGTTCATCTCTGTTATATTTCTCATTCAGAGGGTCAGATTCATCTTTCGTTGAAATCAATTCTGGAATTCCATCTCCATCTAAATCGTTATATAAATCCCACAAACCCGGAGTTACACAATGGCGACCATAACTGTAACCCAATGATGTTTGCAAAACATCGGCATTTTGAATACCACAAATCAAGCTACCTACACGGCCGGCATTTGTATGAGAATCTTGACGGTTTCCTTTAAACTCTACTTCCCAAATAACCTCGGCAGGATCATACGTGTCAGAAGCAAGATTTATGAATACCTGATCATAACCTTGGAGGTTCAAGCTATGAGTCATTGATCCATCCTGAGGATTGATTACTTCTCCGGCCCAATATTTGGCCTTAGCATAAAGTTCGGTTTCATTAGTCGGCCAACCGGCTCTCTTCAAATATACCCGGGCAAGAATACCTTTTACGGCAGAACGGCTTACACGACCTGATCCTACGGTTTGTATCGTACCGATCGAGTAGTTTTCTCCGTCATTCAAGACCTTCTCCATTTCATCTGTAACAAATTTTAAAACAGTAGCCTGAGGAGTAGCCTTAATATTCGGCATATAGTTGTCGGTATTGGTCTGTGCAGTCGTGATCAAAGGCACATCACCCCAACTTTGCGCCAGGAGGAAATAGAAATAAGCTCTCAAGAACGTCGCTTCACCCCGATACAACTTTTTATTTTCTTCAGTTACAGGAGCATCGGTTATGCGTTCGAGGAAATAATTTGCATTATTAATACCTTCGTACAGACCTTGCCAAATAGCAGCCAGATTGGCATCATTTGCGGTATAGTTATTATTGGACAACCCGACTTCGGCCGTACTGGATGTATAATAATAGGTAAGGTCATCGGTTCCTACAGCCTGATAATACTTTTCGCCATAAACATTCGAGCTGTTCAAAGTATTATAAATCCCGGCAAGTCCCATAAACGCCTCGGTATCATCTTTATAAAAATCATCCGGATCGATGAAATCATTTGGCGTCGTTTCCAAAAAATTGCAAGCAGTGAACAACAACATCGTACTGCCCAGAAATATATTTTTTATTGTTTTCATTTTCAAATTCGGATTTTATCGGTTAAAAACTAACATTAAGACCTACGGAGAAGTTATATGCCCGAGGATAAGCCGAGTAGTCAAAACCCGGAGTCAAGGCAGAATTACGTACAGAAACTTCTGGATCATATCCTGTATAAGAAGTCCATGTCCATAAATTTTCTCCGGAAACAAATATCCGGGCGCTGGACAACGTCAGTTTTTTCAAAACTCTTTGAGGGAAATTATATCCTAAAGTCACAGATTTCAAACGCAAATAAGAACCGTCTTCGATCACACGTGAAGAAAATACGTTCGGTTGACTTGCCGCACGGGGGATATCGCTATTCGGATTTTCCGGAGTCCATCGATCGGCATACGAAGCAAACATATTGGTTTCTCTTTTCCATAATCCGTTATCGAATAATAACCTGTTCGCATTTAAAATGTCATTCCCGTATGACCAAGTAAAGAAAATATTCAGATCAAAATTTTTATATTTGAAATTATTTGTGAAACCTCCGGTATGGATAGGTTGTCCTCGTCCTATAATCGTACGGTCATTATCATCAACAACCCCGTCACCGTTTATATCGACATATTTGGCATCTCCCGGCTGAATCGTGGAACGATCATTCCCATTATTGGGGACATTCGATTTCAAAGTATAAGTTCCACCCGAAACGTCAAAATCTTCATATTTGTATGTTCCGTCATAAATATATCCGTACATTAGTCCCAATGGCTTACCGACCTGAGCAATATAAGACGGCTCGGCGCTATAAGCATTATCAAAGGTAACCGTACTCAACAATGTTTCCTGGTTACGAGAGAGCTCTTTTACTTTACTTTGATTAAATGCAATATTGAAATTCGTCGTCCACGTAAAATTCTTATTCTGGATATTGGTAGTCTCCAGCGTTATTTCCAGACCTCGATTCTGCATTTTACCGACATTCAAATAGGTAGACGCATATCCGGTTGTATAAGGAAGATCGGCCTGAAGCAACAAGTCTCGTGTAAGTTTATGATACAAATCTACCGTCAACGCTACTCTGTCGTTAAAGAACCCGAGATCAAGTCCGAGATTAGTCTGTTCAGTTGTTTCCCATTTCAAATTTTTGTTTTCCAAACCGGTCAATTTATAAGCAGTCTGGTAACTGTTCCCAAAAGGATATTCAAATGCAATTTTCGAAGTCATTTGTCCCAATGAGGCAAAATCCGACACACGGTTATTTCCCGTAGCCCCCCAACCTAAACGCAATTTACCGTTAGATAACCAATCTTCGAACGAAGCCATAAAATCTTCCCGGTTAAAACTCCATGCCACAGATGCTGAAGGGAAATACCCCCAACGATTTTCTTTAGAAAATTTAGAAGAACCATCGGCACGGAACGAAGCCGTAATATAATATTTCGAATTGTAATTATAATTTACACGGGCAAGATAAGACATCAGCATATTTTCTCCGATAGTAGACTCGGATAATATAGGAATACCGTTGTCCATACCTGCCATGCCCAAATCTTCATGAGAGATATTCTGCACATCGTTTCTGAAGTAATTAGAATAATTTCCTTGAAACGTAGCCGCCGCCATAGCCGAGAAATTATGTTTACGCTTAAATACTTTAGAGTAATTCAATACATTCTCATTTACCCAGCTATGATCATCATAGTGGCGTACTGACGCATTGACACCTTCAGAGCGTGTGGCATTACCATAACGTGTTTTTGAATTATTGAACTGTTCGTTCTGACGTTTTTTCAATCGATAACTTCCGGAAACTTTCAATTTCAATCCCGGAATAAATGTGTATTCAGCGTATGCATTAGCCTGAAAATCATCTTGTATCAAACGACGATATTCATTCTCTAAAGACAAAATCGGGTTAAAACGATAGTCATTGTTCGTCGGTACGGTCGGATCCCATAATAATGTACGCAAGTCAGTTCCATCATAACTTACAGGCCGATATCCCCAAACACTATAAAACAGACTGTTCGTTGCACTGCTCGAAGCGACGGACGGAGAAGCTCCATTCGTTATTCCCCGGGCATAATTACCATTAATATTTACCTTCAATTTCGGACTTATCCGCTGATCGAGACTAAAGCGTCCTTGAAAACGTTGATATCCGGAATTTAATAAAATACCCTCCTGATTCAGATACGATAATGAAGCAGTATAACGAGTTTCGGCTGTTCCTCCGGTCAAAGAGATGTAATGATTATTAGTAAAGGCCGTCCGGAAAATATCATCCTGCCATTTAAACTGATCGGGATAATTGCGATAAGACTCAAGTGTCCGCCCATTACTATAATAGGTGGAACTTAAATCACCTTGTATCTCTTCCTGTAGTTTTACAAACTCATAAGCATCCATCAGCTCGAGTTTTTTTGTTACTGTAGAAACGCTGAAACTACCATTATAAGAGATTTTCGGTTTACCGATCTGCCCTTTTTTTGTTGTAATAATAACAACTCCATTTGCTCCCCGGGCTCCGTAAATAGCTGTAGCCGAAGCATCCTTCAAAAAGTTCATCGACTCAATATCATTCGGGTTCAAAGATGCGGCATCGGCATCTTCCACAGGGAATCCGTCAATGACGAAGAGCGGAGAATTATCCTGAGTAATGGAGTTTCCCCCACGAATCACGATGTTAAACGCCGAACCCGGCATACCTTCATTAGAAGAAACTTGAACTCCGGCAATACGGCCTGCCAGCGCTTGGTCAAAACTAACTACCGGAGTTTGCAATATATCTCCCAAATTAGCTTCGCCAACAGCTCCGGTCAAATCTTTCCGGCGAACTTCCTGATAACCGACAACGACAACCTCATCCAAATCTTTAGAGGTCTCTTTCATAACAACTGTCATCGGTTTCTTCAAATCTACTTTCTGTTCAACTGCTCCGAATCCCAAAAAAGTAAAACGGAGAATTGCATTTCCATTTGGTACCGAAATACCGAACTTTCCGTCTACATCAGTTGTTGTACCTTTTGTAGTACCTTTTACAAGAATACTGACACCCGGAAGCCCGGCACCCGACTGATCGACTACGGTTCCGGTCACATTTTTTTGAGCTTGCAATGCCAAAGCACCGAAAGCGCACAACATCACTAGGATAATCCTTAGTTTATTTTCTTTCATGAGTCTTGGTGATATTTGATTAGGGTTATTGTTTCAAAACTAAATTGCGTTCTGCGTTGTTCTTCTCCTAAAGCCGAAAAAGAAATATCCGCCGGTTATTAAAAGACAAAGAGGAATTTTGTGTTCCATGGAAATATTCATACAATTAATTCGAGATTATTACACACTTCAAATTTTCGGCTAATATAGATACATTTAAATGAGATACACCCATTTATGCTACCAAGCATAGCCCATAAAATAAAAAATGGGACTCTTTAATATCTCCTGAATAAACTATAAAAGAAGTCCCGTTTTTTTGATACAAATTATATAAGAATATAGGACACGCTTCTTGTGTAAAAAGAATCGATGAATGTCATTATAAATTATCTTAGCACCAGAAATAATTCAAGACATTAACTAATCAAAAAACACAAAGCCCATCTATGAAAAAGACACTCTTTTTTGCAGGTTTATCACTTTTGTCTCTTTTTAGTTGCATGAAAAACACCAAACACCAAGCAGGACAAATCGATCCGGTGCAGAAAGGTATAGAAACGGCAACTCAACAAATAGGCAGACAAGTCGAAATCATTGAAGATTCCGGGAAATTTCTGAACCCGAGAACAGTTTATAACGGTGTAATCGAATATATTCCGGCAGATGACTGGACCAGTGGTTTTTTCCCCGGGACAATGTGGTATATGTACGAGCTTACCAATGATAACAAATGGAAAGATTTAGGAATCAAATACACCGAAACATTAGATTCGATAAAATATCTCAAGTGGCATCATGATGTAGGCTTTATGATTTATTGCAGTTATGGAAACGCATATCGATTAACCGGAAATCCGGCATACAAAGATGTGATCATAGAAACGGCAAAGTCTCTATCTTCCCGATTCAGACCAGCCGCAGGCGTCATACAATCATGGGATGAAGACCGGGGTTGGCAAGGAACAAAAGGTTGGATGTGCCCTGTCATCATCGATAATATGATGAATCTCGAACTTTTGTTCGAGGCGACAAAATTAAGCGGAGACTCGACATACCGCAAAATTGCGATTAGTCATGCCGACACGACTATGGCACATCATTTCCGTCCGGATAACAGCTGTTATCATGTCGTAGATTATGATAAAATAAAAGGAGGTGTACGCAACCGACAAACAGCTCAAGGGTATGCCGATGAATCTTCTTGGGCACGCGGACAAGCATGGGCACTGTACGGATATACCGTATGTTACCGCGAAACAAAAGACAAAAAATATCTGGAACAGGCTCAAAAAGTATATGATTTTATATTCAACAATAAAAACATGCCTGAGGATTTAGTTCCTTATTGGGATTTTGATGCACCTCATATCCCGAACGAACCGCGCGATGCATCTGCTGCTGCTGTAATAGCTTCGGCTTTATACGAATTAAGCACATACGATAATTCTAAAGAATATAAAAAGACAGCAGACAAAATTATAGAATCGTTATCCAGTCCGGCCTATTTAGCAATCGTAGGTACAAACGGGAATTTTGTGTTGATGCATTCTGTCGGAAGTATCCCTCATCACAGTGAAATCGATGTGCCTCTAAATTACGCCGATTATTATTATCTGGAAGCACTGACTCGCAAAATAAATCTTGAAAAGAAATAAGAAATAAGCCCTCATTCTTGACTCTTTATTATTTTCAGGAATCAAGAATGAGGGTTTCTATTCCGTACGATTGTATTCTTGATGAAATATTCGGCAGACCTTAAAATATAAAAAGAGAATTATTCCGTTTCTTAGGTATCAGACTAATCTCAAGACATTAATTGATCCGAGATTTTATTAAACACTCAATCAAATACCGATAAACAATATAAATCTTATGTACTATTTCAAACACATATTCTTTCTGTTATTTCTGACAATACCCTTTTCTATAACAAATGCCCAAATCAGAGAATTTACCCATCCGGAAATCATCTCATTCGAACATTCGACAGATCCGGTAACCGCTGGGAAGAACTCTAAAGTCTCTTTATCGAATAAACACTATAAACATTTAGGACACAGCCTTCAATGGAATTGGGACAAACCGAATGCACAGATTTTTATCAATCAACCGATAGGCTACTTGTCTCAAAATCCAAATCCCAAAGAAACTTCGCTTTCTACTTTCATATTTTGGATTTACAACCCGAAAGCTATCTCTTCGGGAAAACTTAAATTCGAATTTTTAAAACAGGGGAAGGTCTGTTCATGGTTTGAATACGGAATGAACTTCACCGGATGGAGTGGAGCATGGCTTATTTTCAACCGGGATATGCAAGGAACTCCGGAAGAAGGGATGGACGAGCTCCGTATTACCGCTCCCAATACAGACTGCGGTGAAATATTCCTCGACCATATCATTTTATCTTCATTTCAAGACGTACGTCATCAAACAGCAGATTTTCAAGCGCCCTATATCAATCCTGAAACAACCAGCCATTGGTTAGTATTACTTAAATCATGGGAAAATGACTTCGATCTCCCGATTTCGGCCCGAGTAAGTTCCTCTGAACAAAAAAGTATAAACGACGTGGAAACCCGGCTCAAGCAATTGCTTCTTCCTAAAAAGCAGCCGGATGTCACAAAACTGAAAAAACAATTCACTGCATATAATATTGCAGAAAATCCGGACGGTTCAATCTCTGGATTACCGATATTTTTTGAACGTTTTGGAGAAGCTTATGCAAATCTCGGAGGAGAGAACTATGCAAAAATCTACGCTAACCCTATGGGGCTACGAAATTGTGTAAACTTCATGTATAACCTTGCAATAGCATGGAACAATAGTACGAATAATAACGAAAAGACAGAATTAGCAAACATGTTTATCCTGATGACACGCCACATGCTCGATCAGGGATTTCGTGCTGGAAGTGCTATGGGAACACTCCACCATTTAGGGTACAGCATGAGAAATTATTATCCGGCAATGTTTTTGATGAAGGATGTTCTTGTAAAAGCAAAATTAGACCAAGACATTCAGCAAGCAATGGAATGGTTTGCCGGTACGGGAGAAGTAAAACTGAAACCCGAAATAGACGGTATGGACATAGATGCATTCAACACGAGTTTGATAGGACGTCTTTCGAGCATCATGATGATGCAAGATTCTCCCCGAAAAGTAACTTATCTACGCTCTATTTCGCGTTGGATAGACAACGGGTTGCATTTTTCGGACGGGACGATGGGTTGTTTCAAAATAGACGGTTCGATATTCCATCACCGTCACAACTATCCGGCTTATGCCGTAGGAGGATTGGACGGAGCGGTAAACTCAGTTTGGTTGTTACAAGATTCGGAATTCGAAATCAGCCGCCAAAGTCATGAGAATCTAAAATTTGCACTTCTCACCATGCGCAAATATTGCAATCTCGTAACATGGCCCTTATCCTTATCAGGAAGACATCCCGACGGAAAAGGGAAACTCATCCCATGGCACTACGCCCGATTAGCCGAAGTAGGCAGTCCTGATAAAACGGAAAAGATAGATACCGAACTTGCATCTGCTTATTTGCGGCTTAATAACGGGAAAAAAGACAGTTACAGCAAAAAGTTTACAAAAGCCGGAATAATGCCGGAAAAAGCTCCTGAAGGAAACTGGGGGATCAATTATTCATGCCTTGCCGTACACCGCCGAGGCAATTGGCTGGCAACAGCTATGGGGCACAGCCGATATTTATGGGCTACAGAATCTTATATTGGAGCAAACTATTTCGGACGCTACCTGAATCATGGGAATTTACAGATATTAGGCTCAGGAAATCCCGTAGACATGTTTGCTTCCGGCTTTAATCAACAAGGCTGGGACTGGAATCACATACCCGGAACAACAGCAGCAGTAATACCGATGAAAGATCTTAAAGCCGATATACGTCAGGTAGATGAAGTCTCCGGATATGAAGAGATGCTCCTTTCTGACGAATCTTTTGCAGGAGCAATATCCAGCAAAAACCGAAACGGAGCTTTCGGAATGAAATTGCACGAGCATGACAAATATAACGGATCATTACGAGCCCGTAAATCTTATTTCTTCTTCGATAACCGAATCATCGCATTAGGCTCTGATATAGAAAGCGCTCTCCCGGATGCTCCGGTACATACGACACTATTCCAAGTATATCTTCCTGAAGAAGAGAGTCCGATTTTCGTAAACGGAAAGAAAATCTCCGATTTTCCGTATGAAAAACGTTTATCAGAGAAAACAGCCATGCTGGGCGACGGTAAAAAGAATTATTACCTGATACGCAACGGGAATATCATCGTACACAAGACCCTGCAACACTCTCTTGACGAGGAGACATGTGCCCCGACAGAAAATAACTTTGCATTGGCGGCCATTGACCACGGGAAAACTCCCCATAATGCATCTTATGAATATATGGTCCTTATACAACCTTCGGAAAAAGAAAAAAAGCAATATCAAAAATCGAGAGGCTATATTGTCTTGCAACAAAACAAACAAGCTCATATCGTAAGAGACAAAGCAACTTCTACAACCGGATACGTACTTTTTGAAGAGGGTGAAGTAACTGTAGGAAATGAAATACTGTCTGTCAATCATCCTTGTTTAATAATGACTGCTAAAGAAAATAAAGATAAAATGACAATCAGTGTTTGTGATCCGGATCTTCACTTCTACGAAGGAGCAGCCGATGAACAGTACGACAAGAACGGAAAACGAATAGAACGAAGTGTTTATTCTCGAAAATGGATAGACAACCCTTCCGCAAAATCGACAATAAAAATAAAAATAAACGGAATATGGAACTTAGAAACGCCATCTGATTACATAAAAATATCCGGGAAAGACACAAAAAGTACATTCCTCGAAGTTTCTTGTCAACACGGCATGACCAGAGAAGTAAACCTGATTAAAGATTAAACGCAATGAAAACATCTAAAAAATTTCTATTCGCAGCTGCGGGATTATCTTTGACAAACGGAATTCCTGTTACGGCTCAAAATAACATTCAAGACCGGAAACCGAATGTAATCTATGTTTTCCCCGACCAATTCAGAAATCATGCCATGGGATTTTGGGGCGAAAAAGGGTTCAAAGAACATGTCCGGTTTAAACCTGATCCTGTAATCACTCCCAACCTGAATAATTTTGCAAGAGAATCGGTAGTATTGACCTCTGCCATGAGCAACTGTCCCTTAAGCAGTCCGCATCGGGGAATGTTACTTTCCGGTATGTATCCAGACGGAAGCGGAGTTCCGTTAAACTGCAATTCGGATCGCCCGATAAGCAGTCTCCGAGAAGATATAGAATGTATAGGAGACGTCTTTAAGAAAAACGGATATAACTGTGCCTATATCGGGAAATTACATGTTGATTTTCCGACTCCGAATAACCCTGAAGCTCCGGGAACTTATGTAAACAACGATACCCCAGTATGGGATGCCTACACTCCCAAAGAAAGACGGCATGGATTTGACTACTGGTATTCTTACGGAACTTTCGACATTCACAAACAACCGCATTATTGGGATACCGACGGCAAACGCCATGAAATAAGGGAATGGTCTCCGAAACATGAAGCGGATAAAGCGATAGAATATCTGAAAAATACCGGAAACGTACGAGATACATCTAAACCGTTCTTTATGGTTGTCAGTATGAATCCGCCTCACAGTCCTTACCGTACAATTGAGGATGTCATGGAAGAAGATTACAATCTTTACAAAGATATCCCCTTAGACAAGCTATTAGTACGTCCCAATGCTAATCCTCAAATGGAAAAAGCCCAATGTGCCCCCTTTTACTTTGCTTCGGTTACCGGAGTAGATCGGGAATTCGGTCGTATTTTGAAAGCATTAAAAGATTTGAGGTTAGAAGAAAACACGATTGTCGTCTTTTCTTCTGATCACGGAGAAACCATGTGCAGCCAAAACACAAATGATCCTAAAAACTCGCCTTATGCAGAATCTATGAATGTTCCGTTTCTGGTTCGTTACCCGGAGAAATTAAAACCTCGTGTAGAAGACCGACTGTTACTTTCATCTCCGGATATCATGCCTACGGTACTCGGCTTAGCCGGACTGTCTCGACAGATTCCGGAAACCGTACAAGGTACGAATTTTGCACCGGTAATATCAAAAGAAAAAAATGCACCTGAATTGCCTTCAGGAGTACTGTATTTAAGAAACCTGAACGGAGAGAAGAATGCCGACGGCAAAATTATCTCATACTTTCCTGAAGCACGAGGAATCAAAACAGAACGTTACACGTTAGCCATATCTATCGATAAGCAACACAATATCAAGCATATTTTCTTTTATGACGACATTAAAGATCCTTATCAGATGAATAACCTGTCTATAACGGAAAACCAGAAAATATTCGAGGATTTATGCAGACAAATGGGTCAATTACTGAAACAGGTAAATGATCCGTGGTATAAAGATCGCATCTTAAGTTCTAAAATACCGTATTAAAGATTCGTTTAAATTTATAGTTTATAATACCGGAGTCATTCTGCATTGAGCAAAATAACTCCGGTAATTATTTTAATGCCCGCCTAAATTTTACACAGACCATTGAGAGATTCTTTCAAGCATGTTTTTCTGTTTCGATAAAGAGTATAACGGATTATATAACATACAGAAATGGAGAAACAGATTAAAAAGAGATGAAAAAAGTTTGGTTATATAATAGACACTTAAGCTACATTACCTGCCTCGATCAGAAGAACTTTCTGAACATATTTAAATCTTTTCTTGCTCTTTTGTGTTTATATTATAAAAACTGAAAAAATGATCATCTACGACCTTTTTTTCAAAAAAAAGAGTATATTTGCTAAACGGATTTATACTATTTCTTACAACTGTTTAGAAATAAATATTTTATAACTTAAATGAAACGCATTATAAAAAAAATTTCTGCGATTCGTTTTTAATGCCGTATTTATGTTCGGATTCGCCAGACAGATCACTATCGTACTACTCCTATGTATCGCCAATGTCGGTTACTTATCGGCATTTAACGGTAATGTAGATCAATTTCGTCTTAACTTCGAACTCCCTTCAAGATCAGTACAATGTATAACGCAAGATAAACAAGGGCTTATATGGATCGGAACAAACGATTGGGTTGCTTATTACGACGGATACTCTTTACAAACTCTTCCCTTACCTCAGAATGTAAATCACGGTTTTTATAAAAGAATTTATTCACTCCAAAACGATACACGAGACCGAATGTGGATAGGTACTCCGTACGGAACTTTCAGATACGATAAACGAAACAGAGAAATAAAACATTTCCTGCCGAACGGAAATGACATAAATAGTAAAAGCAATGTTATTTACAGTATTGCATTATCTCCTGATAACCAGATTTGGTTAGGTACACGAAACGGGATATACCAGTATGATGAACCTTCGAATAAACTGGTACTTTCTCCATTATTCGCCCATCACAAAACATTTAACGAAGCTTTGAAAAGCGAACGGATAGCCAAATGCATATACTTCGACAAGATGGGACTTTTATGGGTGGGAACTGAAGGTAACGGTTTGGTTGTAATCAACACAAAAGACCATACACATCGAAGTTTTCATTACTCTCTTACAGATAGTACGACCATTTCAAGTGACTTTATTGAAAATATATATGAGGATAGTTTCGGCTCATTATGGATTGCAACTGCCGACGGACTGTGCCGATTACGAAGAGATGATAATAATTTTGAAAGATATAATCAAATCGGAATCAACGGATTGGTAACCGACATGACAGAAGATAAAACAGGGACATTATTTCTTGCTACAGATAACGGTGTTGCAATTTTTAATAAAAAGGAACAATCCGTCGAATGGTTAAAAAACAATCCGGGGAGTGAGAACTCTCTTTTGAGCAATGATGTAATGAGCATATACAAAGATCGTTCAGGGGCTATCTGGTGCGGTACATCTAAAGGTGTATGCCGCATCGAGAGACAACCCCGATTCCCCCTGCTTCAGAATCTCCCTGAATCGGAAAATTCCCTTAGTAATAATTCCTTGGTCTTCTTGCAAGCAGACAAAGCCAAGAATCAGCTATGGATAGGAACAGCAAATGCCGGAATAGACCGTTACGATGTAACAACCGGACTATTCACTCATTATTCGCTTTCTGCCTTAAAACTACAACCCGGATATAATCAAATACGGACAGGGATTTTACTGCGAAACGGTAACCTGTTATTAGGAACAGGAGGAGGATTATTAGAATACAATACTTTACAGAATGTTATATACCCCAAAATCTTTAATTCTCAAACAGAGCTAAAAGAAACATATGCATTACTCGAGACACGCAACGGAGATATCTGGATGGGAGTTTTAGACAAAGGTCTATATCGATACGATAGTAAATCAAACAAAGTAGAAGAGGTATCTTTACCTATCGAATACTCCGGGAAAAAAGATGTTTATACAAATATCAAAGTATTATTTGAAGATTCGGAAAATTATATCTGGATTGTTTTTTATCAGGGAGGAATAGGTCGATATTCTCCAAAAAACAAAACGCTTGATCTGTACACTCAAGCTTCGACTCATGACGGACTGAACGATAATATCGTATGGGATATCATAGAATTACCGGATAAAATGCTTGTATTTGCAACCGGATCGGGAATAAGCTTCTTTAATTTGAAAACCAAGACTTTCGAAAAAAGAAAAAGTTTTAATGCCGCAATCAACGGAGCTGTAACTTCCATACTCCCGGTATGGCCTGATTATCTATGGTTAGGGACAGAACAAGGCATTGTCCGCATTTCCATGACGGGAAATAACATTATTCGCTTTAGCGAACGAGATGGACTGCAAGGACCTCTTTTCAATTATCAAGTTGCCGCAGCACTTCCTCCGTATCTCTATTTCGGAGGGAATAACGGATTCAATAAAATCGATACTCGGATACAATTCGACAACAGTTTTATTCCATGGCCATCGGTATTAAAAATCCAAAACGATAACGGAAGCATCGATGTAAATCAATTACAAACAGAAAACAATGTTCCGGCACTTTCTCTTTCATCGAGAAATCATCTCTGCGAAATTGCATTTTCCGCCTATTCTTATCAAAATGAATGGAGAAATCGTTACCAATACAAAATATTACCCAAAGACTCCGTTTGGAAATGGGTAACTTTCGGGAAAAACAGTATTACGCTCCCGTCTTTAAAAAGCGGGAAATATACATTGATGCTACGCGGAGCAAATTCGGATGGGAAATGGGGAGATGCCCACGAAGTTTTAATCATTCGGGTAAAAAGTTTTTGGGCAATTGTGATCTGGAGTATATTAGGTGCTATCGCTTTCTTCGGGTTTCTACTTTACCTCTTAAACAAAAAGTATCCTCATATCCTAAAAAATTATCAGAAAATCTTATCGAAAAAGAAAAACAAGGTTCTGAAAAATTCGATAAAATTGAAAGAGCCGGATGAGAAAAACCGGAAGATAGTAAATGCTCTTATTGCAACTATGGAGACAGACCATCTTTATACCAATAAACGTCTCAATAAAGCTCAATTGGCTGCGGTATTGAAGCTTACGGAACTACAATTAGCACAAATACTAAAAGAGTACATAGGAAAAGGATTTGCCGATTTTGTCAATTACTATCGGGTGGAAGCTGTGAAAGAAAAACTAAAAGACCCCAAATATAAAGATATTACATTGATGGGGGTTGCCGATGAATGCGGTTTTAATTCCAAAACTTCATTTTACAGAGTATTTAAAGAAGTCACAGGTATCACTCCGGCTGACTATTTAGAGCAACTGAAGAACAAACGGTAAAAGTCTTAGAATCGGTATAAATTTTACTCGAGTCAGGTTTGTAAGATTCTTTCGAAGATGTTTTCTGTTTTACGAGGATATGACGGGCTATCTAATGAGGGAGATTCAGTAAATAGTATAAAATTAGCCAACTAATTCATACACAAAGTTTTGCGAATTAGCTGGCTTTTTTGTATCTTTAGGTATTCCCCCGAAATTAAGGTTT
>ERZ791815.37-NODE-37-length-148828-cov-44.318364_pt1 | contig 148828 bp, 129 predicted proteins | sample MGYA00510302_ERZ791815 | MGnify/ENA primary metagenome ERZ791815 (study PRJEB30046, sample SAMN00791995) | human gut metagenome | study: EMG produced TPA metagenomics assembly of the A metagenome-wide association study of gut microbiota in type 2... | reverse complement strand
CTTTCAAAATGTGAAACTCGTTTACAAAACGGGAATCTCGGATGACTATTGAACTATTTATGAAAAAAATTCTTAAAATACATTCCTTTTTTTTATAAATTCTATAATATCTCGAATTTTATGAAATTTATTAGTTTTAAAACATAAAAGATGGGGATATTTTTCATAAAAACAACATTTATAACAGTTTTTATGAAAATGCAGAACTTGTTATTAACTTCTGCGCATGTATTCTAAAATGCTCTGCCTAAATAATTGGGATGCTTTTCATAACCCAGCAGAAAAGGACTGCTCCCCCGGACATAGATGCGGCGGAGACTGTGAGATTTTCTTGGAAAGTGGTTGAGCCGCAGGGGCAACGCGAACACGATGTTCGCGTTAGCCGATAAGTGCCATGGATGGCAACGTAAAGGCGGCCCCGTCATGACGAGAAACACTTGGCCACTTTCCTTTAGAAAATCCACAGTTGTAGCTAGCATCCGAGTCCGGGGCGGGCAGTCCTTTCTGCGTGGATTTTAAAGCAACTATTCATTTAACTTTCAATTTAGTAAGGCAGATATATTACTGCCCCAAAATAGAATTCTTCCGTTTAGGAGGTATATTCACCTCCAAATATACAACTTGTTAGTAGAAGCATACAAGTTGTAGAATGGGAATATAGAAATCGTATTTTCAGAGGAGGTATTACTTATGTTACAGACGAAAAATTATCAATTCTGGTTTTGCACAGGCTCGCAGGACTTGTATGGAGACGAGTGCCTTGCGAAGGTGGCGGAGCATTCCCACAAAATCGTGGATGCCCTGAATGCTTCCGGTGTGCTGCCCTACGAGGTTGTATGGAAGCCGACCCTGATCACCAACGAGCTGATCCGCCGCACCTTCAATGAAGCCAATCTGGATGAAAACTGCGCCGGCGTGATCACCTGGATGCATACCTTTTCTCCGGCGAAATCATGGATCCTGGGATTGCAGGAGTATCGCAAACCGTTGCTGCATTTCCATACGCAGTTTAACGAGGAGCTGCCCTATGATACCATTGATATGGACTTCATGAATGAGAACCAGTCTGCACATGGTGACAGAGAGTACGGCCACATTGTCAGCCGTATGCGTATGGAGCGCAAGGTGGTGGTGGGCCATTGGTCAGACCCGGTGGTACAGGGCAAGCTCGCATCCTGGATGCGCACCGCGGTAGGCGTGGTGGAGAGCAGCCATATCCGTGTCATGCGTGTGGCAGATAATATGCGCAATGTAGCGGTAACCGAGGGCGACAAGGTAGAGGCACAGATCAAGTTTGGCTGGGAAGTAGATGCTTACCCCGTAAACGAGATCGCAGAGAGTGTAGATGCAGTTTCCAAATCTGATGTCAATGCTCTTGTAGATGAGTACTATGAGAAGTATAATATTTTATTAGAGGGAAGAGATCCCGGAGAGTTCAGAAAGCATGTAGCGGTGCAGGCACAGATCGAACTGGGTTTTGAACGCTTCCTGGAGGAGAAAAACTATCAGGCGATCGTGACCCATTTCGGTGATCTGGGTGCCCTGAAGCAGCTACCGGGACTGGCGATCCAGCGGCTGATGGAGAAAGGCTACGGCTTCGGTGCGGAAGGCGACTGGAAAGTAGCAGCCATGGTGCGTCTGATGAAGATCATGACCGGGGGAGTGAAGGATGCCAAGGGTACTTCCATGCTGGAGGACTATACCTATAATCTGGTCAAGGGAAAAGAGGGTATTCTGGAAGCTCATATGTTGGAAATCTGTCCTACTATTGCGGACGGTCCGATCAGCATCAAATGCCAGCCTCTGTCCATGGGAGACAGAGAGGATCCCGCCAGACTGGTATTTACTTCCAAGGAGGGACACGGCATTGCTACATCCCTGATCGATCTGGGCAATCGTTTCCGCCTGATCATCAATGATGTGAACTGTAAGAAAGTGGAGAAACCTATGCCAAAGCTGCCCGTAGCCACCAATTTCTGGACGCCGGAGCCGGATATGTATACCGGAGCGGAAGCCTGGATCCTGGCAGGCGGTGCGCATCATACCGCCTTTACCTATGATCTGACGGCTGAGCAGATGGGCGACTGGGCAGCTATGATGGGTATCGAGGCTGTATATATCGACAAGGATACCAAGATCCGTGATCTGAAGAGAGACTTGATGCTGGGAGAGGTATTCTACCGCTAGGGTATTTCAAGTGGACAGGAACCCCAAAAACTTCTATCCGCAGTAAAAAGAAGGGTATCGTAAAAATGTTAAAAGTGTTTTTGGTGGAGGATGAATTCGTCATCCGCGAGGGAATCAAAAATAATATCGACTGGGAGACTCATGGCTATGAGTTCTGTGGGGAGGCCGGTGACGGAGAACTGGCCTATCCCATGATCCAGAGGCTGCGTCCGGATATCGTGATCACTGATATCCGGATGCCGTTTATGGATGGGCTGGAGCTCAGCAGACTGATCCGCAGAGAGCTTCCGGACATCGAGATCATCATTCTGTCCGGTTATCAGGAATTTGAATACGCGAAGGAAGCCATCAAACTGGGGGTGGCGCAGTATTTGTCCAAGCCGATTAACGGAGAGGAACTTCTGGCCGAACTGGAGGAACTCTCAGCAAAGATCGAGGAAAAACGCAGAGCTACCCAGATCCGTGAGCGCTATTTGAAGGAGATGGAGGAAAATACACTCAGAGAGCGAAAAAAACTGTTCCAGAGTCTGGTCGTTGGCGATAATACCGCAGCAGAATTACTGGAGTCAGCGGAGAGACTCGGCATCGATCTGTCGGCACCGTGGTACAATATTATTTTATTTAAGACGCAGTCACTGCGCCATGCACAGGACGAATACTCCGGCAGCCTGATCCGCATCGAAGAAGAACTGCGGTCACTGGAGGACGGAACAACGGTAGTATCATTTGACCGTAACCTGGAGGGCAAAGCATTTCTGCTAAAGGCGGAATCTGAAGAACAGTTACAGCTTCAGCAGCAGGAATATATTGAGAAGATCAAAGATATTATGGAAAAGTATGAGCACGTCCGCTATTTCGGAGGCATTGGCAGACCGGTGAACCGTCTGCGGGAGCTTCCGGCCTCCTTTGAACAGGCCAGTCATGCTTTTGCTCACAGGTATCTGGTGCAGGACAGCCGCATCCTGGATGGCGGGTATCTGGCACAGGGAACGGAAGAAGAGCACTTTGATATCAAGCAAGTCAATCCCAAACAGATCGATCGGACCAGGATCCAGGAATTCTTAAAGCAGGGAGACAGAGAAGAGGTCGTTTATTTCGTAGAAGAATTTTTCCGGGATCTGAGCAACAAAGCACTGCAGTCCAATATTTTCAGGCAGTACATCACGATGGATGCCTATTTCTGCGTGGCGGATTTCCTGGAAAGCCTGTCAACAGATACGCAGGATCCGGAGACTCCGAGCCAGGATGAGAAGACGCAGCAGGACAGCGACAGTGCTATACAGTATATTATACGGATCCTGGACAAAGCGCTGGAAGCAAGAGACAGAGCAGCCAGCAGCCGCTATGACGATGTGGTGGAGCAGGTGATGAAATATATAGAGGAAAACTATGCAGAAGAGGAGCTGTCATTGAATCTGCTGGCATCCCACGTGAATTTCTCACCGAATCATCTGAGCATGATCTTCAGTCAGCAGACAGGGATGAGTTTCATTAAATATCTGACGGATTACCGTATGAACAAAGCAAAGGAATTATTGCGCTGCACCGGCAAACGCAGCAGTCTGATCAGTCAGGAGGTAGGGTACAAGGACCCTCATTATTTTTCCTATCTGTTCAAAAAGACCCAGGGGATGACACCTACCCAGTATCGGGGCGGCATCAAATAGCCACGATCGCGGAAAGGACTTCTTATGAGAAAAAGGTTAAAAGAAATTTACGATCATTCTACGCTTGTGGCAAAGATAAGATATTCTTATCTTTGCCTTTTAGTGCCTTTTGTATTGTTTCTGATCTTCTGTTTCTATAATCTGTGGAATAACAATCGCAGATATGAGGACATGGTCAATTCCTCTGTTATGGCCAGTCAGTTCAGCCTGGATTTCCAAAAGGATTTTGATTATGAGACCTATCTCCTCATTGTGGGCAACAAGACGCTGGAGGAATCCAGTCTCCATGCCATGCTGGAGGAAGCAGATGAGATCGTGGCAGGACTGGAGGAATTAACTGAATCACAGGAGAATCGCAAGCGCCTGACCAGCGTAAAGAAATATCTGAATAACCTGGGAACCTATATTGGAAGGATCGAGGACAATATCCGTGAGGGTAACCGTTACGAAGATAATATAGAAATCTGGGAAAATGATGTACAGATCGTGACATCTCTGGTAGGAGACACGATGTCACGATACATCTATTATGAGATCCGTGGGATCCAGGAGAGCAGACAGCAGTATCAGGACTTTTTTGTGAATATGATCCGGTTTTCTGTGATCGCTTTTGCATTGATCCTGATGTTGTGTTTATTTTTATCCTATTATATTCCGCTGAGTATTACAAGACCTATCAGACGACTGACCCAGGTGACAGATCAGGTGGCGAAAGGGGATCTGACGGTACGATCGGATGTGACCGGCGGATTGGAGGCCCGGGTGCTCAGCGATTCTATGAATACCATGATCGACAAGATCAATGAACTGCTGGAGCAGGTGAAGACCGAGCAGGTGCGGCTGCGCAAGGCGGAATTTGAACTGCTGCAGTCCCAGATCAATCCTCATTTTCTATATAATACGCTGGATGCCATCGTATGGCTGGCGGAGGCCGGTGAACAGAAAAAGGTTGTGAGTATGGTAGGCAGTCTGTCCGATTTCTTCCGCATTTCATTAAATCAGGGACAGGATATTCTGGATGTCAGGGAAGAGCTTCAGCATGTGCGCAGCTATCTGGAAATCCAGCAGATGCGCTATCAGGATATTCTCCAATATGAAATCTGCGTGCCGGAAGAACTGTACTCCAGCCGGATACCCAAGATCACATTGCAGCCGCTGGTGGAAAATGCGCTGTACCACGGCATTAAGAACAAACGGGGAAAGGGTATGATCCGCATTGATGGGGAAATGGAGGACAGTGACTGTATCCTGCGGATCACCGACAATGGCAGGGGCATGACACCGGAACGCCTGGGACAGGTACGGGAGGGCATCCGCAATCGAAATGCCTGTGAGACGGAAATCTACGGACTTTATAATGTAAATGAACGGATCCGTTTGAACTTCGGGGAAAAATATGGGATCACCATTACCAGTACCTATGGCGAGGGAACCTGCGTGACGGTACGGCTGCCGGAATATACTTTGTGAGAAAAATAAACCATCATCGTAAAATATTCAACCGTTTACGAGGGTGGTTCTTTTTTGCCATAAAAATTCCAACTTTTCCGAGAGGTATCTTCATGGTTTTTTGCTTTTTTTCACGATAAAATAGGATCATCAAAGAAATAGTTCTTTGAGCAACAAAAAAATTGGGAGGTTACACAATGAAAAAGAAAATTTTAGCAGCAGTAATGGCAGCAACCATGGTATTTAGTCTGGTAGCATGCGGCTCCTCTGATGCGGGCAGCAGCGCAGCCACCGGAAGTGCAGCTACGGACACCGCAAGCGCCGGAGCTACAAGCACGGATGCATCCGGAGATCTGATCAAGGTCGGTATCATCAACAATGACCCTAACGAGTCCGGTTACCGTACCGCAAATGATAAGGATATGAAGAATACTTTCACTGAGGCAAACGGCTACGAAGCATCCTTCGCATATAGCTTAAAGAACGACGAGCAGATCACCGCAGCACAGAAGTTCATCCAGGATGGCGTTGACTACCTGCTTCTGTCCGCAGCAGATACTGCCGGCTGGGATTCCGTATTGAAGGACGCACAGGATGCAGGCATCAGAGTTATCCTCTTCGACCGTACCATTGATGCAGATGAGAGCCTGTATGAGGCATCCATCGTATCCGATATGGCAAAGGAAGGCCAGACCGCAGTTGACTGGTTAAAGAGCCAGAACTTAAGTGAATATAACATCATTCATTTACAGGGTGTTATGGGTTCTGCAGCACAGCAGGGACGTACCGGTGCCCTGGATGACGCGGCAGCAAACGACGGCTTCAATCTCGTAACACAGCAGACCGCTGAGTGGAACGCAGAGAAAGCACAGCAGATCGTACAGTCCGTGATCGATGCAGGTACTCCTTTCAACGTAATCTACGCTGAGAACGATGATATGGCTAAGGGTGCGGTAGCAGCTCTGGATAAGGCTAATATCTCCCACGGCGTAGGCAAAGACGTTATCGTTATGGGATTTGACTGCAACAAGTGGGCTCTGGAAGAGCTGAAGGCAGGCAACTGGAACTACGATGGACAGTGCAATCCTTTCCAGGCTTCCTATATTGATGAGATCATCAAAAAGCTGGAGAACGGTGAGACCATCTCCGAGAAGACCATCATCATGGACGAGAAGGGCTTCGATGCGACCACCATTACTCAGGAAGATGTAGACAACTACGGTATCTAGTCTGATGTAAATGACCAGAAGCGCGGCGCATGCTAGCTCCGCGCTTCTTTTATCAAAGATCAAAGAAGATTAAGGGGTGAAACTTTTGGACAATAACAAAGTATTGGAAATGAGAAATATTCACAAAAGCTTTCCCGGTGTACGAGCTCTGAAGGGTGTGGATTTCCATCTGAACAAAGGTGAGATCCATGCATTGATGGGAGAAAACGGTGCCGGAAAGTCAACCCTGATCAAGGTGCTGACAGGTGTCTATAGCAAGGATGAAGGACAGATCTTCATCGACGGCAAAGACAAGGCCGTGTCCATTCACTCTCCGCAGGAGGCACAGAAGCTGGGCATCAGTACTGTATATCAGGAGATCACACTCTGTCCGAATCTGTCCGTGGCAGAGAATATGTACATAGGACGTTCTAACAAGATCTATCAGAACTGGAAGAAAATGAATGAGGACGCAGATAAGATTTTACAGAATCTGGATATCCCTGCGAAAGCGTCCCAACAGCTGGCAAGCTGCTCTATCGCTGTACAGCAGATGGTGGCCATCGCCAGAGCTGTAGATATGGATTGTAAAGTACTGATCCTGGATGAGCCGACCTCCTCTCTGGATGAGCAGGAAGTAGAAAAGCTTTTCGGTCTGATGCGTGATCTGAAGGCCAGAGGTGTGGGTATTATCTTCGTAACTCATTTTCTGGATCAGGTATATGAAGTGTGTGACAAGATCACTGTCCTGCGGGATGGCGGACTGGTAGGCGAATATGCCATCAAGGACTTGCCCAGAGTACAGCTGGTATCCAAGATGCTCGGCAAGGAGCTGGATGACCTGTCCGACATCAAGGGTGAACAGAAAGCAGATCAGAAAGCGGAAAGCACAGAGCCGCTATTCGAGACCAAGGATCTGTGCAGTGACGCCGGGATCAAGCCTTTTGATTTCTATATCAAAAAGGGTGAGGTCAACGGATTTACCGGATTGCTGGGATCCGGCCGAAGCGAATGTGTCCGTGCTATTTTCGGTGCCGACCGTATCATTGGCGGCACAGTGAAAAAGAATGGCAGACAGGTGAAGATCACTAAGCCTCTGGATGCTATGCGTCATGGCATTGGTTATCTGCCGGAGGATCGTAAGCGGGACGGTATCGTAGGTGACTTGTCCGTAAGAGAGAATATTATCCTGGCACTACAGGTGCTTCGTGGATTCTTCCGACCGATCTCCCGGGCGGAAGCTAATAAATTTGCAGACGAATACATCAAACTGTTGGATATTAAGACTGCATCCGCCGAGACCCCCATCAAGTCACTGTCCGGTGGTAATCAGCAGAAGGTAATTCTAGCCAGGTGGCTTCTGACCCATCCGGAATATCTGATCCTGGATGAGCCTACGAGAGGTATCGATGTCGGCACCAAGGTGGATATCCAGAAGCTGGTACTGAAGCTGGCAGGTGAAGGCATGAGCGTGACCTTCATTTCTTCTGAGACCGACGAGATGCTCCGTACCTGTTCCCGGCTGATAGTCATGAGAGACCGCAGGGTGGTAGGAGAGCTGTCCGGGGAGGATCTGACCCAGACCAAGATTATGAGTACGATTGCCGGAGGTGAGAGTAAACATGAGTAAGGAAAAAACAGTGGAAAAACAGAATAAAAATTTCCTCAGCGGATTGTTCCGGCAGCAAATCTTCATTCCCATTGCAGCCCTGATCATTCTGGCAGTATTCAATCTGATCGCGGATCCCAGCTTTTTCAAGATCACACTGGGATATAACAGCGCAGGAGATCCGGTATTGTCCGGCTATCTGATGACAATCTTAGACTACGGTTCCGAACTGGCAATCCTGGCTATCGGCATGACACTGGTCACTGCCGCATCCGGCGGACAGGATATCAGTGTGGGCGCGGCCATCGCTATTGCAGGCAGTGTGATCCTGCGGGTACTGTGCGGTACCAATTCCAGACCCGATACCTTACAGGCTCCCATTATCGTAGCTTTTCTGATCGCCTGTGTGGTGGCAATGCTCTTTGGCGCATTTAACGGTGTGCTGGTAGCGTATTTCAAGATCCAGCCCATGGTAGCGACGCTGATCCTCTATACGGCAGGCCGTTCCATCGCTGCATGGATCAACAACAACGAACTTCCTATTGTAAGTGATCCGACCTTCAGTTATTTCGGCGGATTTATTCCCGGAATCCCCATTCCCACACCGTTTTTCATTGCGGCAGTGTGCGTACTGGTGATCTTCCTGGTACTGAAGTTCACGACACTGGGGCTTTACACCCAGTCCGTTGGTATCAATGAAAATTCCTCAAAATTAAATGGACTGAATCCCACATTTATTAAGTTCCTGACCTTCGTGATCTTAGGACTGTGTGTGGCGGTAGCGGCACTGATCAAGGTAAGCCGTCTGTCCTCCATCAACTACTCTGTGATCGCAAAGGACATCGAGATGGATGCAATTCTGGCAGTAGCACTGGGCGGCAACTCCTTAAGCGGTGGTAAGTTCAACATGGCAGCGTCAATCCTGGGTGCCTATGTTATTCAGTTCCTGACCACCACCTTATACAAATTTGACGTACAGTCGGATGCGCTTCCCGCTTACAAAGCAGTGGTAGTTATCCTGTTGGTGGTATTAAGCACGCCAAAGGTAAGAGAGTGGCTGTCCGCTGTTGGCAAGAAGCTGAAGCAGAGTAAGACCGTAAAGGAGGTTGGCTGAAATGGGTAAGAAGTTAAAAAATATGACAGATACCAATCTGCTGCTGACCATCACAATTGTAGTATTTTTTGCAATGTATATCGGAGCTATCGTGTTCCAGGGAAAAGGCTTTTTAAAGCCACAGACGTTTTTCAATATCCTGAACGCCAACGCAGCTCTGATCATACTTTCCTGCGGTATGAGCTTAGTCATGATCACTGGTGGAATCGATATCTCCGTCGGTGGCGTGGTAGCACTGGTCAGTATGAGCTGTGCGGTATACCTGGACTTTGGCGGAGGCAATGTATTCATTTCTATGCTGATCGCCGTTGCTATCGGCCTTGCCTTCGGTATCGTACAGGGCTTCCTGGTAGCGTACCTGGATATCCAGCCCTTTATCGTGACACTGGCCGGGATGTTCTTTGCCAGAGGCATGACCACCATCGTAAATACTAAGCCCTTCAATGTGGCGAATGAAAACTTCACTGCACTGAAGGAGACACGTGTGTTCGTTCCGGGGATGGGATCTGTGAACAAGCTGGGAAATTATGTAAATGCCTATGTGGAAATCGGTGTGATAGTAGCACTGATGGTAGTCATAGTGATGTTTGTCATGCTCCGTTGGACGAAGATGGGCCGCAGTTTCTATGCTGTGGGCGGCAACAGCCAGAGTGCACTGATGCTGGGCATCAATGTTAAGAGAACGAAGTTCCTGTCCCATCTGCTCTGCGGACTGTTGGCAGGCATCGGTGGCTATGTATACTTCCTGCATGTAGGAAGCGGTTCGGCTTCTCATGCGACAGGCATGGAGATGAATGCCATTGCATCCTCTATCATCGGCGGTACAATGTTGACAGGCGGTGTTGGTAATATCATCGGAACTTTCTTCGGCGTATTGTCCTTAAGCACCATCCAGAACATCGTATCCAGTGCAGGTCTGGATCAGGCATGGTGGACCGGTATCACCATTGCAGCTATGCTGTGTCTGTTCCTGGTGGTACAGAGCGTGGTGATCGCCAGAAAAAAGAAAATGCTGCAGAAATAAATAAGAGTAGTTTCCTTCCGCTGGAGGAAGGAGAAGAACGAAATGAAAAGAGCGTGGCTGATGTGCAGTGGTAGCGGAAGAAATCCGTAAGCTGTCGGAGCAGAGTGCCGCCGGGGCCGAACAGATCAAGGAACTGGCACAGGGGATCATGGAGAAATCCGGTGAGACTGTGGAACAGGCGGATGTGGTAAAGGATATCATCCGGGAGGAACAGGATTACATTATTGCAACCAGAGAGCAGTATCAGCAGTTAGAGCAAAGTATCAGACATTCTGCGGAAGAGATCCGCAAGATTGCCGGAGAGACCAGACATCTGTCACAGCAGAAAGAGGATATTCTAGGCAATATCGGCAGTCTCAGTGCTATCAGCGAGGAAAATGCAGCCAACAACCAGCAGGTAAATGCAAACATTGAGGAAATCCTGACGCAGATACAGACAGTGGGCGCAAACTGTGATAAAATGAAACAGATCTCCGGGGAACTGGAGAACTCTGTGGCGTATTTTCACACAGAGAAAGAACCTGCTGGAAAATGAGAGAATGACAGAGTGGTTTCCGGGTGGGAAGAATGACAGAACAGGATGACATTACAGATATGAAAAAATGCAGAACAGGAAGACGATGGATGATAGGTCTGTTGCTGGGGCTGGGAATGATACTGGCCGGATGTGGCAGCAGACGAAGTACTGCGGATGACACGGTGACATCGGAAGAGATACAGATGGATCGTATCGTTGTTGGCTTTTCCCAGCTGGGAGCGGAATCCGACTGGCGCAGTGCCAACACGGAGTCCATGAAAAGCACTTTTACAAAGGAGGCAGGGTATGATCTGATCTTTGAGGATGGGCAGCAGAAGCAGGCCAATCAGATCCGGGCTATCCGCACATTTATCCAGCAGGAGGTAGATTATATCGTGCTGGCACCGGTGACGGAGACCGGTTGGGATACGGTGCTCAGAGAGGCGAAGGATGCCGGGATCCCGGTGATCATCGTGGACCGGAAGGTGGATGTGGAGGATGACAGTCTGTTTACCTGCTTTGTAGGGTCTGATTTTGAATTGGAGGGCCTGAAAATGGCAGAGTGGCTGAATGCATTTTCTGTTAACAAGGGAATTGCCCCACAGGATATTCATATCGTAAATATTCAGGGAAACATCGGTGCTTCTGCCCAGATCGGACGGACCAGGGGACTGGAACAGGGCGTGGCAAAATACGGTTGGGATCTGTTGGACCAGGTATCTGGAGAATTCACCCAGGCCAAAGGCAAGGAGGTCATGGAGGCTTTTCTGAAAAAATATGACAATATCAACGTGGTCTATTGCGAGAACGATAATGAAGCCTTCGGAGCCATGGAAGCCATCCGCGCAGCGGGCAGAACCGTGGGCAGTGACCTGGCGGCAGGAGATATCATGATATTGTCCTTTGACGGTGTCAGCACGGAATCCATGGACTGCGTACTGAAGGATGAGATCACCTGTATCGGAGAATGCAATCCGCTACATGGACCAAGGGTAGAAGCACTGATCCGGATCCTGGAGGAGGGCAGGACCCCGGAAAAATTCTCTTATGTGGAAGAGGGACTGTATGCTCATGATGATACTGTGGTCTCTGTGACGGTAGATGATAAGATTTACCGCGTACAACAGGTGGACAGAGAACTTTGCAAAGAGAACGCATATTAAAAAATCTGAGGTAACGATCCGAATGTCACAGACATGGGATCGTTACATTTTTTTGCGGGAACTATAAAGTAATTGCAATTTAGTCCGATACATATTGTGAAACACGAATCACATTCGGGAAGGAGGAGTCGATATGCGTATTGAAGCGTATACACAGGTACAGCAGCTGTATCAGTCTCAGAAGTTAAGCAGAACACAGAAGACTAAGACAGCCACACACACGGACAGACTGCAGATCAGCAGCCAGGGCAAGGATTTCCAGACCGCTAAGGCAGCAGTGGCCGCCGCACCTGACATCAGGGAAGAGTTAACGGCTCCCATTAAAGCAAGGATCCAGAACGGTACTTATGGAGTGGATAATGCAAGCTTTGCGGAGAAGCTGCTTCAGAAACAGGAAGAAATGAGGTAGTTCTTTGGCTAGTTTAATGGAAAACCTGATAGATGTATTAGGCAGAGAGAGTACGGAGTACGAGGCTCTGCTTCAGTTATCACAACGCAAGACACCGATCATAGCAGGCGGTGATCTTGCAGAATTACAGAAGATCACGGACGAGGAGCAGGAGCTTGTAAGCAGGATCCATAATCTCGACAGACAGAGAGCGGGAGTGACTGCCGATATAGCCGATGTATTGAACAGGGATGTTAAAGAGCTGAAGCTGCCCAATCTGATCACCATGCTATCTGCACGCCCTGCGGAGCAGCAGGCACTGGCAGAAGCACATGACAGATTACAGGCAGCAGTCCGGGGACTGAAACGTATCAACGAGCAGAACAGTGAACTGTTAAACAGTGCACTGGAGATGGTGGAGTTCGAGATGAATCTCCTCCAGGCGGCGAAGACAGCACCCGAGACAGCCAATTACAATCGCGGAGCTTACAATGCAGGAGATACCATGGGCGTTATCGATCATGGCTTCGATGCCAAGCAGTAAGATACAGAGGTGAGAGTTCATGCCATTAATGGGTAGTTTATATATTGGATCGTCCGGATTACAGACAAGTCAGAATGCGCTGAATACCACAGCGCATAATCTTTCTAATGTGGACACCACAGGCTATACCAGACAACAGGTACAGCAATCTAACAGAGCTTATGTCACATTATCTACAGACCCGAAGTCTATTGCCAACAAACAGACGGGTCTGGGTGTCACATATTCCCGTGTAAAACAGGTCAGAGATTATTTCCTGGACAAAACATACCGCAAGGAATCCGGACGCAGTATGTTCTATGAAGTGTCCACGGAAGTCATGGAAGAAGTAGAGAGCCAGCTGGGAGAGTTGAACGGCGAGGCTTTTCAGACGACCATGACCGATTTCTGGACTGCAGTACAGGAGCTTTCCAAGGATCCCAGCAGCTCCGTCACGCAGGGACTGATCGTACAGAGAGCATCCGAATTCGTGCAGAGAGCAAGTGCGGTATATGATGGCTTAAGCTCCTATCAGGACAACCTGAATACACAGATCAGACAGAATGTGGATAAGATTAATAAATACGGCAATCAGCTGCTGACATTAAATGATCAGATCCGTGCCATTGAGTGCGGCGGTATTGAGCATGCCAATGACCTGCGGGATGCGAGAAATCAGATCCTCGATGAACTGGCAGAGCTGACCAATATGAGTTTTTCCGAGGACAGATACGGCAGTGTATCCGTACAGATCGAGGGTGTAGATTTCGTCAAGGACGGAACCTGCTATGAGATCGCCATGAAGACGGACGAAGCTACCGGCTTCGTGACACCGTTCTGGCCCATGAATGCTTCTTATACTACCAGGGATGACGGTACCAGAGTTTATAATATCGATGGCGCAGAGGTGTTTGACCTCTCTATCGAGATATCTTCTGATCTGGGAACCGATATCGGCGGGCTGAAGGCAATGCTTCTGGCCAGAGGAGATCACAGAGCCAACTATACCGACCTCGCAGAGGGAAAATACGACAGCGTATCCCAATCGGTCGTTATGAACATACAGGGTGAATTTGACCAGATGATCCACAATGTGGTGACGAAGATCAATGATATCCTGGCAGAGGCAGCCGGGGTACAGAGCGGAGATTTGGAGCTGGCAGACGGTACGACACTTAAAAATGTTAAATATTGCGCAGTGGATTCCGACGGCTATATGCGCATGGAAGACGGTACTCCGATCCAGTTATTTACCAAGGTGACGACAGACGGCTATCGTAAGGTGACCGGAAAAGACGGCAAGGACTACTGGGTCATGAACGAGGAAAAGGCGGGCAGTACGGAGACCCTCTACACCATCGGCAATCTGCAGGTGAATCCCACATTACTGCAGGAACCCTCCAAGCTGGGATTCCGACTGGCGGACGGTTCGGAGGATAAGAAAACGGCGGATGCACTGAAGGCAGCGTTTACCGAAGAATCCTATACGCTGAATCCCAACGTACAGAAAAAGACTACTTTTGTAGATTATTATACGGATCTGGTATCACAGGTAGCAAACTCCGGATATGTGTTCCGGAGCATTTATGAGAACCAGGTCAACACCGTGGAAGCAACACAGAGTGCCAGGGAGCAGGTGGTCGGTGTCTCCACGGACGAGGAACTGTCCAATATGATCAAGTTCCAGAATGCATACAACGCATCCAGTCGATATATCAATGTGATCAGCGAGATGCTGGAACATATTATTTCCACATTAGGAGTATAGGAGGCGATATAGAATGCCCTCACAATTTTTTGGATTAAATATTGCATATACAGGACTGCTGGCCAGCAATGCTGCCATGAACACCACGTCCAACAATATCGCCAATGTACAGACGGAAGGCTACAGCAGACAGCAGGTGACACAGCAGGCGTCCAATGCACTGCGGGTATTCCAGACCTACGGCTGTGCCGGCGCCGGTGTAGAGACACTGGCCATCGAGCGCGTCCGCGATGAGTTCTATGACGGAAGATTCTGGGACAACAATGCACAGCTGGGCGAATACGATATGAAGCAGTACTACATGAAGCAGCTGGAGACCTATTTTGATGATGACGGCAAAAGTACCGGCTTCAAGACCATCTTCGACCAGCTGATGGTGACCGGTATGCAGGCTCTGTTAAAAGATCCCAACAGTGCTACCGCTAAGTCCCAGTTCGTGGGATATGCCGGAGCCCTGACTGAGTACTTTAACGGTATGGCGGGCAACCTGGAAAAGGTTCAGAAAGACATCAACCAGGAGATCAAGCTGAAGGTGGACGAGATCAACTCCATCGCCGGCGAGATCGCTACTTTAAATAAACAGATCAATACCATCGAACTGACCGGCACGAAGGCGAATGAACTCCGCGACCGCAGAACGTTACTGATCGATGAATTGTCCAAGATCGTGGATGTGGAAGTCAAGGAGACTCCCATCATCGATGCCAACAATGAGAACCGTGAGACCGGTGCCAACAGATATATGGTCAAGATCGCCGGAGGCCAGATGCTGGTAGACGGCAGTGATTACAACGGTCTCGAATGTGTGGCAAGAACCTCCTATGAGAAAGTAAACCAGACCGATATCGACGGTCTCTATGAAGTCTACTGGGCGGACGGACAGAAGTTCAACCTGTACAATGCATCCATGGGCGGTGATCTGGCAGGACTGATCCAGATGCGTGACGGTAACAACGGCGAGAATTTCACCGGACAGGTGACCGCCACCGGCACGACGACCACGGCAGACGGCAAGACCCACGATACCGTAACCGTAAAAGTAACCAAGGCTTATCTGCAGGACCTGAATAAATGTAATCTATCGGATCAGGGAGGCATCCTGGATCTGGGCAATCAGGAATTCTACTATGATTCCTGGGAATATACCTGCGAATATGATGCGAACGGCAATGCCACTTACTCCTATACATTTACTTTATCGGACAGTGAGAAGAATCCCCGGGGAATTACCAATGACCGTGTAGGGAAAAAGGCAGAGATCGGTACCAACCTGTCCTATCAGGGCATCCCTTATTACATGAACCAGATGAATGAGTGGATCCGTACCTTTTCTCAGAAATTCAACGATATTCTGACTTCCGGTTACAGCGGAAACGGGGATCCCGGCGTGAAGATGTTCACCGGTAATAAAGCTACCGGCGGTGAGCAATTCCTGCTGGATGATGCGGCGAAGCGATATGACAAGCAGGAAAAAAAGGCCAGCAAAATGACGATAAAGGTCAACGACGACAGTTACTATCGTCTGACCGCGAAGAATTTCGACATTCTGGAGGCCATCGAACAGGATCCCGGACTGATGGCGAACCGTAAGGATGCCGCGGACGGCGTGGAACAGAATGACCTGCTGAACGATCTGAAGAATCTTGCCACAGATAAGACGAAGATGAGCTTTCGAGGATGTAATGCTTCTGAATTTTTACAGTGTATTCTGTCGGATGTGGCATTGAACGCTTCCAGAGCGAATACCTTTTATGCAAGCTTTAAGGATATCTCCGCTACTATCGATAATCAGAGAATCTCCATCTCCGGTGTCGATGAGGATGAAGAAGCGGTGAACCTGGTGAAATACCAGAACGGATACAATCTGGCTTCCAAGATGATTCAGACCCTGACGGAGATCTATGACAGACTGATCCTGGAGACCGGAGTCTAGTATGAAAATGGTATGGAATTCTAGAGAGAGAAAGGACAAGGACCAAAATGAGAATTACGAACAAGATCATGCAACGTAATAATCTGTCCAATATCAATACGAACAAAGTATATCAGGATAAGCTGAGCACACAGATGTCCACCCAGAAGAAGGTGAACCGCCCTTCCGATGACCCGGTGGTATCCATCCGTGCCCTGCGTCTGCGCAGTAATGTTACGGAAGTGACCCAGTATTACAGCAAGAATATCCCCGATGCGGAGAGCTGGCTGGACGTGACGGAAGATGCACTGAAGAACCTGACAGAGATCATCACAAGCATGATCAAACAGTCTACGAAAGGCTCCAATGGAGACCTGAAGGCAGAAGACCGCCAGATCATTCTCGAACAGCTGAAAGCCCTTGGAGATGAAGTCTACAGCACCGGCGATGCCGACTACGCCGGACGCTATGTGTTTACCGGATATCGTACCGATACTTCCTTAAGCTTTGACAAGGAATACAACACGGAATACAATATCACCGAGCAGCTGGGCAACAGCTCCATCACTAAGCTGACCAAGGTAAATACCGGTAAACTGCTGGATATCACCGCAGCGAATTATAAAGATGCGGGCTTTGATAAGATATCAGAACAGGATGTCAAGGCCACGGAGGTATATCGTATTCAGCTGTCCTATAATGACTGTAAAAAGAACGGCACTCCCTCCATTTCTTTTCAGGAGAAACAGGCGGATGGCAGCTATCAGGAGGTAACATGGCCGGATCAGAATACCCACCAGCCGGTCATTGAGGAAATTTCTTCTACCGCGGATCCCTACAGCAAGGTAGCCGGTAACCCTGATGCTATCGTGTATGTACCGGAGACCGGAGAACTGCTCCTGGGCGAGAACCGCTACAAGACCCTGATGGATTGCAAGGATGATCCTGCCACTTCCGGTAAAAATGAGGGCGAGATTCAGGTAACCTATCAGAAGAATCACTGGGTGAAGGGAGATCTGCGGCCGGAGCATTACTTCAGGTGTGATGCCACCGTGGATGGCAAGACAATAAAATATAATGAGAAATATACACAGGATGATGAGGACAGACAGGTGATCGAATATGATGTAGGCTTCAATCAGACCATCCGTGTAAATTCCACTGCAGATGAGTGCTTCCAGCATGGAATCGGCCGTACCGTGGATGACCTGGTACAGGCGATGCAGGATGTGCTGGATCTGGAGACAGTGAAGACCAAGATCGAAGGTCTGCAGGAGAACGCTACCGGCGGCGATGCGGATATTCTGAAAAAACAGATGGAAGCCGTGGAAAAAGCACTGACTCTGTCCAAGGATAAGTGCCAGAAGCTGTTCGAGAGCAGCATTACCACCTTCCAGGGATATCTCGATGATGCCAACCTGTGCATCACCAACTGCGGTACCAGAAGCAGCAAACTGGAGCTGATCGAGAACCGTATGAAGAGCCAGAAGACCACCTTTGAGACATTAAAGAGTGAAAACGAAGATATTGATGTGACAGAGACCGCCATTAACCTAAAGAGTGCGGAGATGACCTACGAAGCTGCACTGATGGCTACCGGTAAAGTCATGCAGACCACACTTTTGAACTTTATCTAAGAGGATAGTGTAAAAAATACGGAAGTACCTGGAAGCTTGCAGGTACGGAAAGGCATAGGTATTCTATGAAGATTCAGACGAAAAATTTTGGGGAAGTAGAGATCGCGGATAACAAGATCATCACATTTGATAAAGGAATCATCGGATTTCCGGAGCTGAAGCATTTCACCATGCTGCATGACGAGGAAAAAGGCAGCAGTGCCGGTATCCGTTATCTGCAGTCCATCGAAGAACCCAGCTTTGCCATGCCGGTCATGGATCCTTTGCTGGTCACCCCGGACTATGATCCCGAGGTGGATGATGAGCTGCTCACCGGTGTAGGAACACTCACCCCGGAGAACATTCTGGTCATGGTGACCGTGACCGTACCTTCCGACCTTACGAAGATGACCGTGAACCTCCAGGGACCCTTTGTCATCAATGTGGAAGAGCGTAAGGCATGTCAGATCATCCTCGAAGGCAACCAGTATCCCGTGAAATTCCCCATCTACGATATCCTGAAATCCAGAAAGGCGGGTGAGTAAGATGCTGGCATTATCCCGTAAGAAAAACGAAGCGATCATCATCAACAATGACATCGAGATCACTGTCCTGGAAGTGAAGGGCGACCAGGTCAAGATCGGCATCTCCGCTCCCAAGGAAGTACCCATCTACCGCAAGGAAGTATACCTACAGATCCAGGAAGCCAACAGGGCTTCGGTGGATGCTGACGGTATGGAAGCACTGAAGAACCTGTTTGGGTAGGCAGAAGATAAAATAGGAAAATAGGAAATTAGGCATAGGAGGTGCAAATTTTTGCAGCTCCTATTAATTTTTCAGGAAAAGTAACCGATAAACAGCTTAGAGAACAAAGGTCGTGCGCCCACGGAAGGCGCTTATTCATCACACGGAGGTGACCATTATGACCATAGAACCGATTTCCAGTATCATGACAGTGCAGGCACAGAATACGGCCGCTGCCAAGAATGCAGCTACAAAAGTGACCACAGAGGAAAACGCCTCTGAATACAATCCTGCCAATGTAAAGCCAATAGACAAGATCGATCAGACGACAGCAGTCGTTGAGAATGCTCAGGGCAAGGAGCAGAGCAATACCTCTGCCGATCCCAATAGGGAGCAGCAACAGCATGTGACCAATGAGCAGATCAAGAAAGCGGTAGAGAAGCTGAACAAGAACATGATGTCTCATTCCGAAGCGGTCTTCGGCATTCATGAGGCAACCAACCGCGTAACCATCAAGATCATAGATAAGGATACCAAGAAAGTGATCAAGGAGCTCCCTCCAGAGAAGACCCTGGACATGATCGCCAAAGTGTGGGAGTTAGCCGGTATCCTGGTAGATGAGAAGAGATAAGATAGGAGGATAGCAATATGGCATCATCAACAATGAGATTATCCGGACTGATCTCCGGTATGGACACAGAGAGCATTATCCAGCAGCTGGTGTCTGCGAAGCAGACCAAGGTAGACGATGCGAAAAAGGCACAGACCAAGCTGGAGTGGAAGACTACGGCATGGAAGGATCTGAACACCAAGCTGAAGAATCTGCAGTCCAAATACGTCAATAATATGCGTTTTACCAGTGCTTATATGAAGAAGACCACATCCGTCTCCGACAGCACCGCAGCCAGCATCATCACCGGTGAGAATGCCATGAACGGCGTGCAGAACCTCAAGATCACACAGCTGGCCAAGACTGCTTACATGACCGGCGGCAAGACTTCTCTGAGAACCAAAACAGATGCAGACGGGGACGATTTCAAGCTTAATGCCCTGACGAAGCTGTCCGATCTGAGTGTGGATAATAAAGGTACTGCTCTGGATCTGAGCACCGGCACCAAATTAAATATCAAGAGCGGTGATACCAATGTAGAACTGGAGATCACTGCGGATACTACTATCTCTGATGTATTGACCAAATTAAAAGAAGCCGGACTGAATGCCAACTTTGATGAGACCCAGCAGAGATTCTATATCAGTGCCAAGGATTCCGGAGAAGGCAATGATTTCAGCATTACCGCATCCGATGAGACCGGCAATAACGTACTTAAGAGCCTGGGACTGGACAGTGCAAGTGCCAATAAGATCGATGCACAGAATGCGAAGATCACTCTGAATGGTACGGAGTACGAGAGCAACACCAATGTATTCTCCATCAACGGTCTGACCATTACAGCCATGAAAGAGACCGCTGAGAACGTCGTGGTGACTACGAAGGATGACGTAGACGGCATCTACGATATGATCAAGGGTTTCCTGAAGGATTACAATTCCATTATCAATGAGATGGATAAGCTGTATAATGCAGATTCTGCCAGAGGCTATGAGCCGCTGACCGATGACGAGAAGGATGCTATGTCCGACTCCGAGGTAGAGAAATACGAGCAGAAGATCAAGGATGCCCTGCTCCGCAGAGACAGCAATCTGTCTACCGTAAGCTCTGCCTTAAAAGAAATTATGGCAGGCAGTGTGGAAGTAAACGGCAAGAACATGTATCTCAGCGATTTTGGTATTGAGACTCTGAGCTACTTTACCGCAGCGGAGAATGAGAAGAATGCCTACCATATCAATGGAGATGCAGATGACTCCAGTACCTCCGGTAATGCAGACAAGCTTAAGAGCATGATCAGCAGTGATCCCGATACGGTCGTAAGCTTTTTCTCCGGACTGTTCAAGAATCTGTATACGAAAATGAGTGATCTGTCCAAATCGGTAGAGGGTTATCGCTCCTACGGTAATTTTTATGATGACAAAAAGATGAAATCGGATTATGATGATTATAAGACGAAGATCTCCGAACTGGAGAAGAAGCTGAACGATTACGAGGATAAATGGTATTCCAAGTTCTCCAAGATGGAGACGGCTCTTGCAAAGCTGCAGAGCAATTCCAGTGCGGTGACCGGCTTATTAGGAGGATCATGATATGGCATTACCCAGTGCGTATGCACAGTATAATAACAGCAAGGTTCTGACCGCATCTCCGGCAGAACTGACGCTTATGCTTTACGACGGAGCCATTAAGTTCTGTAACATCGCAGAGCTTTCCGTAGAGAAAAATGACATTCCCAGAGCGCATGAGAATATCCGCAAGGTGCAGAATATCATCGGATATCTGCATTCCACACTGGATATGAAATACGAAGTTTCCAAGGATTTCGATAATATTTACAGCTATCTGGAGAGACGGCTGGTGGAAGCCAATGTCAAAAAGGATAAGGAGATTCTCGAAGAGATCAACACGCATCTCCATTCGATCCGCGACAACTGGAAAGAAGTCATGAAGGCCGGTGCCAAGAAAGGAAATGACTGATGGAGAATCAGCTGACCATTTTATCGGAAAGTCTGGATAAGAAGCTGGAAGTACTGCAGAAGATCCGGGAATATAATAAGCGTCAGGAAGAAATCTTTTCTGCGGAAAAAGTGGACATGAGCCTGTTCGATGATGCCGTGGAGGAGAAACAGCGCCTGATCGATGAGGTCGTCCGCCTGGATGAAGGCTTCGAGATCCTGTATGAGAAGCTGGCGAAGGAGTTGGAGGGCAACAGACAGCGCTATGCAGTCCAGATTAAGGAGTTGCAGGCCAAGGTTGCCAAGGTGACGGAGCTCAGTGTGTCCGTACAGGCACAGGAAGCTCGGAACAAGAAACTGGTCGAGAACTATTTCGCCAGGGAACGTGCCGGAATCGGCCAGAGACGTAAAAATGCCAAAAGCGCGTTTGACTACTACAAGAGCATGAGCGGCGCCGGATACGTACCGCCCCAGATGTATGATAATAAACAATAAATACAACAGACGAAGGGAAGCAGATCACTGCTTCCCTTTTTTATGACGGAATCAATGTGAAAGAATAAAAATGTGGTTTCGGCTAAAATATAATCAGAGTATAGATTAGCCGGAAAATGCTTGATATTTTAAAAAAATCCGGCTAAAATATAATCATAAAAAAGATTAGCCGAAAGAGGGACTTTTATGAATTATATCAAAAGAAATCTGGAGAATGTAGTAAGACAGGTAACCAGGGAATATCCGGTACTCCTGGTAACGGGACCGAGACAGGTAGGAAAGACGACAATGCTCCAAAAACTGATGGAGGGAACGGAGCGGGGATATGTAACACTGGATGATTTGAACGAAAGAAATATTGCAAAGACCGATCCGGAACTGTTTCTGCAACTGCATAAACCACCTGTATTGATTGATGAGGTTCAATATGCACCGGAACTGTTTACTTATATCAAGATAAATGTAGATAAAAACCATGAGCCGGGAGCATTTTGGCTTACGGGATCACAGGTGTTCAAATTGATGCAGGGAGTACAGGAGTCACTGGCAGGAAGAGTGGCAGTACTTTCACTTACATCCCTGTCACAGGCAGAGATATCCGGCGGGACGATGAAACCGTTTACGGTAGATCTGGAGGATTTAAGCGAGAGGCAGAAAGAGAGAGAGCAAGCTGATACAAGAGAGATCTTTGAGCGGATTTATCAGGGCTCCATGCCGGCGATCGTAAGCGGTATTAACAGTAACAGTCAGCTTTTTTACAGCAGTTATCTGTCTACTTATATTGAGCGGGATGTAAGAGAATTATCGGATGCCATAGATTCGCTTAAGTTCCTCCGGTTTATTACTGCGGTGGCAGCAAGATGTGGGCAGATGGTTAACGCGGCAGAGATTGCCAGAGATGCAGATATCAATCAGACGCAGGCGAAGGATTGGCTGACAATTCTGGAAACGCTGGGAATTATTTTTTATCTTCATCCGTATTCTAATAATTTGTTGAAACGCCTTGTGAAAACGCCAAAACTGTATTTCTACGATACGGGTCTGGTGTGTTACCTGACGAAATGGAGCAGTGCGGAAACGTTAGAATGCGGTGCTATGAACGGGGCCATTTTGGAAAATTACGTGGTCGCGGAAATTCGGAAAACCTACCTGAATTGTGGAAAAGAGCCGTATTTGTACTATTATCGTGATAAAGATGCCAGGAAGATTGATATTGTCCTGGAACATGATGGAATATTGAATCCGATTGAGATTAAGAAAACTGCAAATCCCGGAACAGAGCTGGTAAAGGTATTTGAATTACTCGACAAGGCATCAACGCCTCGTGCGAAGGGCGCAGTTATCTGCATGAAACCGGGACTTAGTGCGATTGACAGAGACAATTATATCGTACCGGTCTGGATGATCTAAAATACAGTCCCTGCCTGAATGTCAGACAGGGACCTGTAATTTCAAAAATGTTTTTGCGTATACGTCTTTATCCCTAAGTAAGAAAAAAATAAAAAATAAAAAAATATTGCATTCGGATTAGAAAAATTGTGGTTACTGTAAGAAGTGGCATGCTCATTACGTATATATATTAGAAAATACGTAAAGGAACGTAAACCAGACTGTTTACAGTGATGCCTGAAACCGGAATTTCCCATCCTCAGCAAAAAATCCATACACTCCGTGATATTTTTCTACAACGGAGATCATGCTTTTGGTGCCGAGACCGTGATTGGGTTCGTGAGAGATGGGAATCTCATTTTCAAATACCGGCTCCTGTAGATAGCTGTTTGCTATCTGTATACAGATCCGGTTATTTTTTTCATAAACTTTCAGCGTAATATAGCGTTTCTCAGGAGCAGGAATCTTTTCGCAGGCGTAAATCGCATTTTCCAGAGCATTTGCAAAAAGGCTACACAGATCAGTGATCTGAAAGCGTGTAAAATCGGTGGCAGTCACGGTAAATTGCAATTCGATTCCGGCATCTGACGCCTGACCGGCATAGGAAGAGAGAATCAGGTTCAGAGCGTCGTTTTCACAGTATCTGATCACACGGCTGTTATCGATATCGGCACAGATCTGGTGAATATATTCCAAAGCCTGTTCCAACTCATTTTCTGCAATACAGTTTTGCAAAAAGGTCATATGATGTCTCAGATCATGACGATAGATGGACGCCTGCTTCTGAGAAGTGGATAACTGTGTAATCTCCTTCTACGCCTGTGCGGCTGCGGTGGTAAGCAGCAGATTTTCACGTTCCGCCGTGCTTTTTTTATTGGAAAAATCCAGCGACACCATAGCCAGGATAAAAAAGAAGAGCACAAGAAAGCTGTCCATGAAATCAATAATGACCGGACCACCGGTATACAAGAGATCTGTGTAAACGGTCAGAGTGTATTCCAAAATGTAATAGGAAAGCGGCAGCAGGAAAAAGAGCAACAGAGTCTTCTTATTCTCATAATGCAGACGGATGATATAAGGCGCAATATAGCGGATGACCAGATACAGCAGCGGAATCGTCACGCAGATAGAGACGAGATTGGCTACAACCGGACTGCCGTCGAAAAAGAAGGCTGCCAGCGTGCCGAACCATTTTCTGGGAGTGCACATCAGGTAAGCGGACAGCACAGAGATCGTCGCGATATAGATATTCCGGTGAAAGGCAAAACGGATCAGGAGGACCAGCGGCAGATGTATGAGCAGCGGATAGCATTTATAGAGCAGATTCTCCCCCATCATAAGGTAAGACAGAAGCTGTATTGCGCCCAAAGCAAGGATCGTGATGATATAAGGGATCTTATTGTCCTCAAAATGGATATCTGCCAGGTAGAGAGACATCACGATACCAAAGAAAAGGACAAAGCCGTAATTGATAAGTTCTAAAAGGGATACAAATTCACTCATATGGATTCCTCCATTTGAAAAGCAAGGTAGAGTCTCTTGATCTCCGAGATCCTGCGAATATAGTTCATGTTGACCAGAAAAGAGCGGTGCGCAAGGAGAAATTCCGGGTGCTGCAGCAACTGGTCGCAGACAGAAGCAAACTTTTCCACACAGGTGATCTGACTGTTGTTTCTCAGGTAATAAATGACTTTTCGGTTCAAGGCTTCAATATAAATGATTTCAGAGATATGGACTTTGTGTACGCCGACGCTGCTCTTCAATACCAGACAGGAATCGCGGTCTTCGGTTCTGGTACGCATGATGTCATCCAGAGCTTCAACCAGCCGGTCTCTTGAAACGGGTTTCACCAGGTAATTGGAAGCTTTCACGGTATAACTCTCTACCGCAAATTCGGGAGAAGACGTCAGGAAAATAATGTCTGCGGCCTTGTCACTGCTTCGGATCTCTTTGGCCAGTTCGATGCCGTTCAGTCCCGGCATCACCACATCCAACAGATAAATATCATAATGCTCCTGTAAAAGATTCGACGCCAGCTCCGTACTGTTGTCGAAAGGTTTGTAGGAAAATTCTATGTTTCGCTGTGTCTGGTAATCTGCGAGAACAGACAGTATCCGGAACAGTTCATTCTTATCGTCATCGCATATTGCAATTTTCATGGAATCGTTTCCCCTTTTTCACTTTGGTATAGGACTATTATACAAGAAAAATAACGGAAGAAATCATGCGCCCACCATTCGATATCGGATGTTGGGCGCGATTTTTAGAAGTGAATTTGGCAATAGCGAAAGCAAATTTTCATACGTTGTTGATGAATGGCAGAATAGTCAGATTCCCTGATCGACCGCGGCACCTTTGACGTCATCTTCGACCAGTTTTAATTTGTTCATCATATCCTTGATCTCCTGCTGGGCCTGAACTACGCTGTCTGTACCACCGGCTTGCTTGTTCGCAGCTTCCACGATATCTTTTGTCAGCTCTTCCTGCTCTTTCTTTTCGTCTTTTCTGGCTTGCAGTTTTTCTTCCAGTTCCTTCTTTTTGTCTGCAGCTTCCTCGGCTGTTTTCTTCCCTTCTTCCTGCTTCTCGTCGATGTGGTCTTTGCCTTCCGCAATCAGCATGCCCATGATCTCGTCGCTGGCAGCGCCCATTACTGCATCTGCCTGCTCAAATGCAGCTCCCATGGAATTGGATTTTAACCGTTCAATCTTCGTCTGGCGGATCACGGCATTTTCTGTCTGAATCTCATTCCTGGCGTCGGCAAGTTCGTTGACATAGGATTCTTCTGATTTTTTTAAGGCAAGAGACTGCTGCTGGTATTCTGTTAATCCGGCAGCTTTTATTTTGGCAATCTGTTCTTCTTCCTCTTTCGTTAAGCGGACATCCGAACCGGAGAAGCCGGTCTCTATGCCTTTTGCCAGTAGTTCCAGATCTTTTTGTTCCTGGCTGTCTGAGGACACACCGAATTTATCCTGCAGGGCGGCTCTGGAGGCTTCGATATCACTGATCGCCTTTGTGCTGTCACCGATTTCCCCGGTGAGAGAGCGTATTTTTTCTCTGCGATTTGCCATATCGTCATCAATCTTACTCTCTCCGGCAAAGGCATCCCCGATGATCTTCATAGCTTTTTTCCGAACCTGAGCCTTCTTTGTAGCGATCGGATCGGTGACGGAAGCCATACTGCGGGCATCTATGGATTTACCACCGTTTTTTGCTTTGCCGTTTTTGCCATCTGATACAGAATGACGTCTGTTTTGTACTTGATCTTCCCCTACAAAATAGGAATAATTTTTTACTTGCATAATTACCCTCCGCTTCATTATGTTGTTACTATCTATTTCGGCAAAATGAGCAGAATATGTAATAGCCGAAAATGAGTTTGTTGCAGCATTAAAACGTGAAAATTCAGGATTTCTGTGACATGGGAAAATTTGAGCAGATCATGATGTAAATGTTTAAGAATATCGTATTTTCGAAAAATTCCGGAATGAAAAAGTCAAATATTTTTTCAAAGAGGGGTTAAGTTTCTAAAATCCTCTCCGATATACTTAACAAGTAAAGCAAATGAAACAATTGCTTAACTAACCATTCTTCTGAATTAAAGGTTTCGCACGCCTGAGAAACGGAAGACAATGGCGATGAAAGTGACAGGATGTGCGAACTTGAAGCTGACATTGCCAAAGCAAATAACGGAGCGCAGGGAAGCGCTCGTCAATTCAAGGAGGAATATATTATGGTAGTACAACACAATCTTACAGCTATGAACTCTAACAGAATGTTAGGTCTGACCACTGCTTCTCAGGCAAAGTCTACTGAGAAACTCTCTTCCGGATACAAGATCAACAGAGCAGCAGATGATGCAGCTGGCCTTTCCATCAGTGAGAAAATGAGAAAGCAGATCAGAGGACTGACACAGGCTTCTAGCAACGCACAGGACGGTATCTCCGCAGTGCAGACCGCTGAAGGTGCTCTGACAGAAGTTCATGATATGTTGCAGAGAATGAATGAACTGGCAGTAAAGGCTGCTAACGGAACCAACAGCACCGATGACAGACAGTACATTCAGGACGAAGTAGATCAGCTGGTAGAGGAAATCGACAGAGTATCTACAACCACAAAATTCAATGAGACTTATCTGCTCAAGGGCGACAGCACAGCAACTACTAATAAGACTTTAAAAGCAAAGTCTGCTGGCTTTGAAGGAACATGGTCAGGTCAGGGTACCGGTACTGCAACTTTCACCATGAAAGAGTTAAACGTTGGTGATAAAGTAACTGTTGCTGGAACCAAGTATGGAGTTGCGGCAGCTGACAAAACTGGTGCATTGAAGGCAGCTGGAATTGATACAGCTAAAATCAATAACGGTACGAAGATTGAAATCAATGGAACTACATATACTATCGCTGATGCAACTGCGGCAGATAAAAATGAACTTGCTAAAGCCGATATAGAGACAAAATTGACTGAGAATAAAATCAATACCATTAACGGCAAGGAGTATGCTGTCGGAACCGTAGAAGGATATAAACAAGCAGGTGATTTATATACAGCAATTGGTAGTGAAATTAAAAAAGCTAGTTCTATTGGAACTGATACGGCTGTAGCGGTTACTAATAATAATAATGTATTTACCGTTACCGAAGGAACTGTTGCAGTTAATAAGGCAGTCAGCCTTGACTTGCATGTAGGTGCTGATTCTTACACATCCAACAAGATTTCCATGGACATTGATGCAATGAGCGCCAAGGGACTTGGAATCAATGGCATTCAGGTTGGCGGTGATAATGGTCAGAATGGTACCTATGCAGTTGACTCTATCAAGGAAGCAATTCAGATGGTATCTACTCAGAGATCTGCCCTTGGTGCTATTCAGAACCGTCTGGAGCACACCATCAACAACCTCGACAACGTAGTTGAGAATACCACCAGCGCAGAGAGCCAGATTCGCGATACCGATATGGCTACTGAGATGGTTAAGTACTCCAACAACAACATCCTGGCTCAGGCAGGTCAGGCTATGTTGGCTCAGTCTAACCAGTCCAATCAGGGCGTACTGTCTCTGTTACAGTAATCTCTGTAAAAGGTTCATAACTAACGTAATACAAGAGAAGCCGGTGCTGATGCACCGGCTTCTTTTATGTTTTTTGCTGTTAAATCTTCCAAATTAATTCCATAGGAATCTCATAGCATAAGCGTATTTTTTTATTTTGTCAAAAATGGAAAAAAAGATTGCAAAACATAAGAGTTCATGTTGAATTTTATTCAGAAGAATTTTATTAAAATCAGTTTGAATAAAATGTTTTTAATGAAGACGGCTTTTGATTCAGTAATTCTCAGATATATCAATTGTAAATAATATTGTTGACAGTGGTTCGGCTGACCGATATATTAATAAATAGGAGGGAAGCAGATGATAATTAATGATTTACTTGAAAAAGAAAAAATGTCGAGGTATCGTTTGAGCAAGGAAAGCGGAGTTGCAATGACAACAATTACGGATATCTGTAATGGAAAAGCAGACCTTGATAAATGCACGGCAGGAACTCTGCATAAAATCGCCAAGGTGCTTAATGTAACGGTAGACTCAATATTGGAAAATAATAGTGCAGATAATATAGATTATAGATGTTCGTTTGAAACATTTAAAAGTAATACATGCCATCATGTAAAGGATATGGGTGATATAGATTTTATTATCGAAACACTTGAGACGGATGAAGTAAGAAAGCTTTATGAACGCAGATGGTGTAGAGAAGCTATGTATCTGCTGGCTATGATTGATTACTTGTCCAGGATGAACGATTTACCTCTTTGTACAAATTATAATGATATTCGCTCCCAGAAGCTTGAAAAACTATATTTTTCCGCAGGTGTTGAAGTGGCATATGCAGCGACGGGAGATGAACGTATAAAAGAAAAGGCACTTGCAAATGCGATACCGGAATTTATACGATTTAATATTGTAGAAAATGAGGTGCGAAATATCTGCTGATAAAAGCGAAAAAGAGAAATAATTTTCCCTTGCATCTCCCCCATAAATAGTATAAAAAAGCCCCAGTGTTGCAAACAAAATATTACAATAAAACGCACAACGGGGGGCATGCCGGGAGGCATGCGCCTTTTTTTGAGTCAGCCCTGAATTTTATGCACGGTACCTGAGTCTCTTACGCCGCAGGATTGATATCCGCTGTCGGCATCTTCGTAGGTTAGAGAGCAGCAAGCAATGCTTCCGGTTCTAATAGATATTTTTGAAACGAATACGAGTGTAAAATAATTAACACCGAAGTCTCACACGCAAATGCAAACTCCGACGAAGGTGTTTTTCGTCTTATTGGGAGGGGCAAATTGATTTGTTACGATAAATTATGGTTAATGATGAAACAAATTAAGCCAATAATTGAAAGTAATGATTTTTCAGATTATGAATCCAATGTAACTGACCCGGAAATACTGAAAGTGCTTTCGGATTATCGGATTAAACGAGAGAATGCTGAGAAAGAGATGGGCAGTCCTAAATTATGAAAGTGGTGAAGTAAATGGAATTGGAGCTTAGCATAGAAGATTTATTAAATAAGCGAAGAGTGGAATCTGATAGGATCGAATTTAAAGCATCGTGGAATCCGGATGATATTTATCATAGCATTTGTGCATTTGCCAATGATTTTGACAATGTTGGTGGCGGATATGTTTTGATTGGTGTCGAGGAGAAAAACGGTGTTGCAGTTCGCCCGGTAAAGGGTTTGGAAGAATATGAGTTGGATACCATACAAAAGGAACTTTTGGGTTATAATAATACAATGATTCCGGCATATTTTCCACGTGTGATCATTGAACAAGTTGATGGGAAAAATGTTGTTGTATTGTGGGTGACACCTGGAGTGCAAAGACCGTATAAGGCACCAGAGCATGTTACTGCTAAGAAGGATAAAAAGTATTATTACTATATACGGTATGCGACAAGCTCGGTTCGTGCAAATGCGGAGCAGGAACGAGAATTAATTAATATGACAAACTACGCACCGTTTGACACGAGGCCTAATTTTGAGGCTACAGAGTCAGACATATCGGTTGCGTTGTTAACGGACCATCTCAATACAACCAAAAGCAAGCTGGCAAAGCAGATTGGAAAACGTGGTGTTATGGAAGTGCTTGGAGACATGCAGCTTCTTGTAGGACCACCGGAGCAGCTATGTATATCTAATGCGGCACTGATGATGTTTTGTGAGCATTTGGACAAATTCTTTCCATATACGCAGGTTGAAATTACAAAATTTCCGGAAGGTAGCATTAAAAATCCAAATAATTTTATTGAAGTGCCGGTTATCAAAGGCTCTGTGCCGACAATGATTAAAAGAACTATGGAAAAGCTACAGGACATGGTGATTGAGGAAAAGGTCACGAAAGTAGATTATCAGATGGAAGCCATTCGCCGGTACAGCTATCCGTATCAGGCGTTAGAGGAAGCTGTGGTCAATGCTTTTTATCATCGTGATTATCAATCCTATCAGGCAATAATCATAGAGATTGAACCAGATTGTGTTCGAATTATTAGTTATCCAGGTATTGACCGTTCAATCTCGCAAAAGACAATTGCTGAGGGAGAACGATTCAAATCTCGATATTATAGAAACAAACGATTGGGAGAATTTTTGAAGGAGTTAGATTTGACAGAAGGAAAATCTACAGGAATTCCTACTATACAAGAGGAACTTAGAGATAATGGTTCTCCTAAAGCGACATTTGAAACGGATGATGAAAGAAGAGCAGTTACTGTTGAGATACCTATTCATCCGGATTTCTTAATGGAACAAGGTGAACCCCAAAATGAACCCCAAAATGAACCCCAAAATGCGACATCAGTGGAGGATGCTATTTTGCAGTTGATACGAATGAATAAGTATGTAACACGAGAGGAAATGGCGAGTCAGATAGAGGTTTCACTCAGTACGGTTAAACGTTCAATAAATAAATTGAAGACTAGTGGAATAATCGAATATGAAGGCCCGAGTAAAGGCGGATATTGGAGTATAAAGTGAGCAGGAAAATAAAGATACTTTAGTGGGATTTCAGGAAAATTATCCGGGAGTGCTTAATGGCGATAATCTTGCTGATGTTTTGAAAGCAGCAAGAGCAAAGAAGCAAGAGAAGTAATTTTCCCTTGCATCTCCTCTGCAAATAGTATAAAATAAACCCAGTGTTGCAAACAAAATATTACAATAAAACGCACAATGGGGTGCATGCCGGGAGGTATGCGCCCTTTTTTGCGTTAGTACTGAATTTTATGCACGGCACATGAGTCCCTTATGCCGCAGGATTGATATCCGCTTTCGGTACATTCGGAGAGGCTGTCGGTGCATTCGTTGCATCCGGCGCGCTCGTGGCTTCCGGCGTAGCCTTAGGCTTTGCCTTCTCCAACGATGCCTTCACCGCTTCCAGCAGCACGAGCGAAGTATACCGTGTCTCTGCGGAATAGGTGACCTGCTCCGGATCCTGCATCTCACAGAGCTGGTCATTCAGGGATTCCATGGTGGTTTCGAGCAGTGGATACATGGTAGTAAGTGTTTCGCTCGGATCGGCGAGACTTACGGATGTGATGGCATGGTCGCTCACGATGACTTCCACATTGACGGTCTCACTGCCGAGGATCAGCTCCGTGGTATAGATTCCGGGGATATATGTATTGCCGGTATCGGCAACGGCCCCGGTGGAGACATCCGCCACATTGTCCGGCATTTCGGCAGCAGCAGTACCGTCAGGGGAATCCGGTGTCCCATAGGAGGCATCCGTATCCTTGCCCGGCAGCAACAGCATTAACAGTAATATGATGAACAACACCCCCAGCGCGGCGAAGATTCCGGTATAGAGCAGTTCTTTTCTGCGAAGTACGACGATCTTTGTATTTGCACTCATTCTTAAGTCTCCTTGGAATGATGGGATGATCTTTATAAATAGTATGCGCAGGACCTCCCACGTAGTACCGTAAATGAGGAGAACTTCGCATTGACAAGACAAAACAGGCATTGCTATAGTTAGTGTAAGTATTTTTCACGGATGCGTCCGCCCCGTGGAAAAGGAGCAGACAGGCGGCGCAGAAACGAGGGTAACGATGAACAATTATACCAAGGAAGATATCATCCGTCTTGTGGAAGAAGAGGATGTGGAATTCATCCGTCTGCAGTTCACGGATCTGTTTGGCAATCTGAAAAATATTGCAGTGACAGCCAGTCAGCTGGATCGTGTACTGAACAATAAATGCATGTTCGACGGCTCCGCCATCGACGGCTTCGCCCGGATCGAGGAATCCGATATGTATCTGTATCCGGATCTGTCTACGCTGGAGATCTTCCCCTGGAGACCTCAGCAGGGCAAGGTGGCACGTATGATCTGTGATGTCTATCGCCCCAACGGTCAGCCTTTTGAGGGCGATCCCCGTTACGTGCTGAAGCGTGCGGTGCAGCAGGCTGAGGATATGGGATATACGTTCGAGGTAGGTCCCGAATGTGAATTTTTCCTGTTCAATACCGATGAAAATACCATGCCTACGACCAACACCCACGAACAGGCCGGATATTTCGACATCGGACCGTTAGATTTCGGTGAGAATGCCCGTCGTGACATCGTCATGAACCTGGAGGATATGGGATTTGTCATCGAGGCATCCCATCATGAGATGGCTCCGGCACAGCATGAGATCGATTTCAAATACGATGAAGCGTTACATACTGCGGACAATATCATGACGTTCAAGATGGCGGTGCGTACCATCGCAAGACGCCACGGTCTGCACGCAACATTTATGCCGAAGCCGAAGTTCGGCGTCAACGGTTCCGGCATGCACATCAATATGTCCCTGCAAAAGGATGGGAAAAATATATTTCAGGATGCATCCGATCCTAACGGTCTGAGTAAGGAAGCTTATTATTTCATCGGTGGTATCATGAAGCATATCAAAGGAATGGCAGCGATCACGAATCCGCTGGTGAATTCCTATAAGCGCCTGGTACCCGGCTTCGAGGCACCGGTCTATATCGCATGGAGCACAACGAACCGCAGCCCCCTGATCCGTATTCCAGCTACGGCAGACGGAGAGGGTACCCGTATCGAGCTGCGTAGCCCCGATTCCGCAGCAAACCCTTATCTGACGCTGGCAGTCTGCTTAAGCGCCGGCTTACAGGGCATCCGGGAGAAGATCCTGCCCCCCGAGAGCATCAATGCGAACATTTTTGCACTGACCGCCAAAGAGCGGAAAGAGCTGAACATCGACCAGCTGCCGGGCACTTTGCTGGAGGCAGTGGAAGAACTGGAGAAGGATACCTTTATCCAGGATGTCTTAGGCGACCATATTGCCGGGAAATACATCGACGCCAAGCGCAAGGAATGGCATGAGTACCGCTCTCAGGTATCCGAATGGGAGATTCAGGAGTATCTGTATAAGTATTGATAAAATCCTTTCTTTTGTAATGAATGAGTAAAAACACAGAAGAAAGGAGGTGGGCGAATGACGAACATTATTGTCGTGCTGCCGAAGCTGGAAGAAGCCAAGGGAGTCAAAAGTATCCTGGTCCGCAGCGGCTTCCAGGTCACGGGTATCTGTACTACGGGTACCCAGGCGATCAGCCAGGCGGACGGACTGAATGACGGAATCGTGATCTGCAGTTATAAGCTGGCGGATATGATATATACAGAACTTCATGAGGATCTGCCGGAGGGCTTTGAGATGCTGCTGATGGCATCCCAGAATCTGATCAGCGAATGCTACGGCAACGGCATCGTATGCCTCTCCATGCCGTTAAAGGTGCAGGACCTGATCAATACGGTAAATCTGATGGTAGAAGGCGTGGAGCGCCGCAGAAGAAAACGGCGCATGCAGCCGAAGACCCGTAATGCAGCGGATGAAAAAGCGATCAAAGATGCCAAGGAGCTTTTGATGGCAAGAAATCATATGACCGAAGAAGAAGCCCACCGGTATCTTCAGAAGACCAGTATGGACAGTGGGACGAATCTGGTGGAGACGGCACAGATGGTGCTGTCGATGATGACAGAGTAACAACAGGAGGAACAGCAATACATGAAATTTACAAAAATGCAGGGCTGTGGCAATGATTATGTATATGTCAACGGCTTTACGGAAAAGCTTTCACCGCAGGAGAAGCCTGAGATCGTAAGAAAGTTAAGTGACAGGCATTTCGGCATCGGCGGAGACGGTGTGATCTTCATTAATCCGGCAGAGGAAGCGGATTTCGAGATGGAGATGTACAATGCGGACGGCAGCCGCTCAGAGATGTGTGGCAACGGTATCCGCTGCGTGGCAAAATACGTCTATGATAAGGGATTGACGGACCGGGAAGACATCACCATCGTCAGCGCCGGAAAAATAAAATACCTGAAACTTACCGTGGAGGGCAGGACCGCCACGGACAGAGGGCATGTAACTATGGTACAGGTGAACATGGGACAGCCGGTCCTGGCACCTATGGAGGTACCGGTGATAGCGGAAGCGACACAGCAGACCTCGGTGGGGCCAGCCGTAGTGGATGCACCGATCACGGTGGACGGCGAGGAATACCGTATGACCTGTGTCTCCATGGGCAATCCCCATGCCATTGTATTTATGAACGGGGTAAAGGATCTCGACATTGAGAAGATCGGACCGGAGTTCGAGAACCATTCCTGCTTCCCGAACCGGACGAACACGGAATTCGTAGAGATCCTGGACCGGAAAAATGTATTCATGCGCGTCTGGGAGAGAGGCACCGGGGAGACGCTTGCCTGCGGCACCGGATGCTGCGCTACGGCGGTGGCGTGTGTGCTGAATGGTTTGACGGACGATGAAATCACGGTTAAATTATTAGGCGGTGAATTGCACATCAGATGGGATCGGAAGGCGAACCTGGTCTACATGACAGGACCTGCGAAGATCGTATTTGAAGGTGAAGTCGACCCGGACTCCATCGACTGATATAGAAAAGGACAATAGAGAGGAGAACGTACTATGTTTAAAGTAAACGACAACTATTTAAAACTTCCCGGAAGCTATTTATTTTCCACCATCGGTAAAAAGGTAAATGCGTATTCTGCAGCACACCCGGATAAGAAGATCATCCGTCTGGGAATCGGAGATGTGACGCAGCCTTTGGCACCTGCCATCATTGATGCACTGCACGGTGCGGTGGATGAGATGGGAAAAGCGGAGACTTTTCATGGTTACGCTCCCGACCTTGGCTATGAGTTCCTGCGCAATGCGATTGCCGAAAATGATTATAAGGCAAGAGGCTGCGATATTGCACCGGATGAAATTTTTGTATCCGACGGAGCAAAATGTGACTGCGGCAATATTCAGGAGATCTTCAGTCTGGACAATAAGATCGCGGTATGTGATCCGGTTTACCCGGTATATGTGGATTCCAATGTCATGGCAGGCAGAACCGGCACTTACGATCCGAAGTCTGAGACCTGGAGTGACGTGATCTATATGCCCTGTCTGGCGGAGAACGGATTCGCGCCGGAGCTGCCGAAGGAGACCCCGGATCTGATCTATTTATGCTTCCCCAACAACCCTACCGGCGCCACCATTACCAAAGCGCAGCTGCAGGAATGGGTGGACTATGCCAATAAAGTAGGTGCTGTCATTCTGTATGATGCGGCTTATGAAGCATATATTTCCGAGCCGGATGTGCCTCATAGTATCTATGAATGTGAAGGGGCCAGAACCTGTGCCATCGAGTTCCGTTCCTTCTCCAAAAATGCCGGCTTTACCGGAGTGCGTCTGGGCTTCACCGTGATCCCCAAGGATTTAAAGAGCGGGGATGTCAGTCTCCATGCACTGTGGGCGAGAAGACATGGCACCAAATACAACGGAGCACCCTACATCGTACAGCGTGCCGGTGAAGCCGTATATTCTGCGGCAGGTAAGGCACAGCTGAAGGAGCAGGTTGCTTATTACATGAACAACGCACATTATATCCTGAACGGCTTAAAAGAAGCGGGATTTACCGTATCCGGCGGTGTGAACGCTCCCTATATCTGGCTGAAGGCGCCGAACGGCATGACCAGCTGGGAGTTCTTCGATTATCTGTTAGAGAATGTCAACGTGGTAGGTACCCCCGGTTCCGGATTCGGACCAAGCGGTGAGCATTACTTCCGCCTGACGGCTTTCGGAAGCTACGAGAATACCGTAGAGGCAGTGGACCGTCTGAAGAAGATCCGACTGTAGGAGAAAAAAATTATTTCCGGGCATACCGGCTCCGGTACTGGCGCGGTGTCATGCCGGTCTTTTTACGGAAGATCTGTGAGAAATAAGACTGCGAAGAAAACCCGACACTGGTGGCTACCTGTGCTACTGACAGATTGGAGGACACCAGCAGCTCCTTGCAGGCTTCCAGCCTCCGGTCGGTCAGGTAATTGATCGGAGACTGTCCGACACATTCGGTAAAGGAGTGTGCCAGATAGAATTTGTTGATATGCGTGATCTCTGCCAGGGAATCCAATGTAATGTTCTGGGAATAATTGGAGTCGATATACCGCTTCGCCAGAGCACATTCCTTGGATAATTGGAAGGAGGAGTCGGAGATGACGGACAGGTTCTGCTTCCGGGAAATATATACCAGGAGCACCTGAAGCAGTCCGTGACATACCTGTTCAAAACCGGGAAGCTTGTCGCGGAATTCCTGCATCATCAGCTGGGCAAAGTTGATGAACTGTTTTTTATCAGATCCGTAGCTATAGAAGCTGTAGCCCTTCGGGTTGTCCTGCCCCGCACCGGAAAAGGAAAATGCGAGCCCTTCCACACCGAATACGATATATTCCATGGGATCGTTGGGAAGGGTTTTTTCCGTGTGCTCTACATAAGGGTTGATGATGACCAGATCGTCCGTCTTCACAGGCACCTTTTCATTCTCTATATAGAAGGCTCCTTCACCCCGCAGGACATAGAACAGTTCTGAAAAGTGATGGGTATGCGGAAGGGACTGCCAGTCACCTTCGTATTTGGAGATGGAGATGTAACGCAGCTGGAACTGTTCCGGAGAACTGTTTGCGGAGCCGATATTGATAAATTCATTACTCATAAATAGATACCTTCTTTATCTTATTTTTATTGTGCACTTTTTCAAATCTATCCTATTTTTTATATTAAATATATAAAAAGAACAACATTTCACAAAAACATTCGTAAAAAAGACGAAAAAATAAAAATATGTATGATCTTAATAAGCATATTATACATAATCATTTCAAAAAATCCACTATTTTAGTAACAAAATAGCAATAAACATAACAAAACAAGCAACAAAGAAATTGATATCAGGTCCGGAAGCCGATATACTTTAGTCATCAGCTGCAAGATAGTACAAAAGCGATGGGGAGGAAACCATGCGATGACAGGAAGACTGACGCTGCCGACCGATGCAGACATCATTGACGAAACAATACGGTTAAAAAATCTTCTGGGCGCAGACGCGTTAAGAGACTGTGACGGAACCGAGATGCCGGAAGCACTTTTGTCAGAGCCGGTGAAGAAATATGCGACTTATTATACCACGAGAAAGGATAATGCGTGGGCGATGAAGCATCCGGAGGAGATCCAGCAGGAATACCTGATCAGCAACCGCATCACCGCCAGAGGGGAAACACTCCGCATCCGTCTGATGGAAGGCTTCCATACGGAGCAGCTTAAGGTCAACACGCTGGACGATCCGAAGCGTTGGTGGGAAGTGATCGACAGAACGACCGGTGAGGTAGTGCCGACGGATGCATGGGAATTTGATGAGGCATCCGGTGAAGTGGAGATCCGTACGATCCCCTATCATGAGTATACGGTAAGCTTCCTGGCATTTCTGATCTGGGATCCGGTGCACATGTACAATTTCATCACGAATGACTGGAAGGATACACCGCATCAGCTGACTTACGATGTGAGACAGCCCAAGACCAAACAGTATGTGAAAGACAAGCTGAGAAAATGGTGTGAGGACAATCCTCATATCGACGTGGTCCGCTTCACTACATTTTTCCATCAGTTCACACTGACCTTCGATGACAAGAAGCGTGAAAAATATGTAGAGTGGTTCGGATACAGCGCAAGTGTGAGCCCCTATATCCTGGAACAGTTTGAGAAATGGGCAGGCTACAAATTCCGCCCGGAGTACATTGTGGATCAGGGATATCACAACTGCATGTTCCGCGTTCCCAGCAGACAGTTCCTGGATTTCATAGAGTTCCAGCAGATCGAGGTATGTGCGCTGGCGAAGGAGCTGGTAGACATTGTACATTCTTATGGCAAGGAAGCGATGATGTTCCTTGGAGATCATTGGATCGGAACAGAGCCCTACGGTAAATATTTCGCAGGCATCGGACTGGATGCAGTGGTAGGCTCTGTCGGAAGCGGTGTGACACTCCGCATGATCTCTGATATCAAGGGAGTGGATTATACCGAAGGACGGCTGCTGCCTTACTTTTTCCCGGATGTGTTCTGCGAGGGCGGTGACCCGATCGGAGAGGCAAGGGATAACTGGAGAAAAGCAAGGCGTGCATTACTCAGGTCTCCTCTGGACAGGATCGGATATGGCGGTTATCTGAAGCTGGCAAGTAATTGGCCCGGTTTCATTGATGAAATACAAAATGTAGTAACACAGTTTCGGGAGATCCATGAAAATATGCAGGGGACAGCTTCCTATGTGGCACCTTTCAAGGTGGCGATCCTGAACTGCTGGGGCAGTCAGAGAAGGTGGATGTCCAATCAGGTACATCATGCGATCTGGCACAGGGAAACCTATTCCGCAGAGGGAGTACTGGAATGCTTAAGCGGAATGCCTTTTGAGGTCGAGTTCATTTCCTTTGATGATGTCAGAAACGGTATTCCTGACCAGATCAAGGTCATCATTAATGTCGGGGATGCGTACACCGCATTCAGCGGCGCGGAGAACTGGATCGACGAAAAGGTCCTGACCAATATCAGACGCTTTGTGGATCAGGGAGGCGGCTTCATCGGTGTGGGTGAGCCTACCGCTTATCAGTATCAGGGAAGATATTTCCAATTGTCCGATGTGCTCGGTGTAGACCGCGAGATGTGCTTCTCTCTCAGCACGGACAAATACAATGAGAAAAATGACGATCACTTTATCTTAGAGGATATTGAAGGAGCCTTGGATTTCGGTGAGGGCACCAGCCGCGTCTATGCACAGGGCGGACATTATCAGATCCTCGCGATGGATGGGGAATACAGCCAGCTGGTGGTCAATGAATATGGCAGAGGACACAGCGTATATTTTGCAGGTCTTCCGTATTCTCCCCAGAACTGCAGACTTCTGCTTCGGGCAATCTATTATGCAGCCGGCATGGAACAGGAGATGAAACGTTACTATGTAACGAATGTGGATACCGAAGTAACGGTATTCCAGAAGACCGGCAAGATCGCAGTGATCAACAACTCAGCACAGGCACAGCACACAGAGCTGTATATCAAAGGAAAATGTGCATATGTGCTGGATCTGAAGCCCGGCGAAATGCGTTGGGTGGACGATATGGAAGACAGGTAACTTATGGAAGGCAAAAAGCGTTTCATATTTTATAAGGTAGTACTTTACAAGTATAAGGAGGTTATTTAAGATGAAAAAGAAAGTATTAAGTGTGCTCTTAGTAGCGGCAATGGCTATGTCCATGCTGACCGGATGTGGCAGCAAGCCTGCCGGAAATGATGCGCAGAGCGCAGCATCCAGCGAGGCATCCAAGGAAACAGAGGCAGCAGCAGAAACACCTGCTTCCGCAGAAGACGAGACACTGACTGTATGGTGTTGGGACCCTAACTTCAATGTCTATGCAATGAAGCAGGCAGAGAAGGCATACCAGGTGGATCATCCTAACTTCAAGTTAGACATCCAGGAGAAGGTATATAGCGATATCGAGACAGCTCTGATCACAGCGGCTGAAGCCGGTGATTACAGCACTTTACCTGATATCTTCCTGATGCAGGATTATTCCTTCCACAAAAATGCAACCAATTATCCCGGAATCTTCACAGCACTGGATGACTGCGGAATTGATTTCTCCCAGTTCTCTATGGGTAAGCTGGCTGACTCCACTGTAGATGGCACACATTATGGTATTCCTTTTGATAATGGTGCTACCATCATGGCGATCCGTTCCGATATGGTAGAAGCAGCAGGCCTTAAGGTAGAAGATTTCAAGGATACCACATGGTCTGAGTTCATGGAGCTGTCTAAGAAGGTAATGGCTGCGAACGATGTTCCCATGCTGACCTGCTCCGGCGGTTCTGAGATCGTGATCGAAATGTTACAGTCTGCAGGCGCTTCTCCTATGGTAGATGGCAAAGTATCCCTGGTAGACAACAAGGCGCTGAAGAAAGCGATCGAGACCTACAAGCAGCTGATCGATGAAGGAATCATGGCTGATTATACCGACTGGGATCAGTACATTGCTTCCATGAACAAGGGTACTGCTGCAGGCGTTATCCAGGGCTGCTGGATCATGTCCTCCATTCAGGCGGCAGAGGATCAGGCAGGCAAATGGGCAATCGTAAACATGCCTAAGTTAGATGATGTAGAAGGCGCAACCAACTACGCTAACTGCGGTGGTGCAAGCTGGGCAGTATCTTCTAACTGCAAAAATACCGATCTGGCATTTGATTTCCTGAACGCTACCTTTGGTGCGGATGTAGACTTATACGATGATCTGCTGGTAAATGCAGGAGCGATCGCAAGTTACCTGCCCGCAGCACAGTCTGAGACCTATAATGAGGGCAATGAGTTCTACGGCGGTCAGGCAGTGTACAAGGATATCGTAGAGTTCGCCGGACATGTTCCCGGAATTGACTACGGTGCATACTACTCTGACATCAGAAGCGCACTGACAGATGCGATCACCAACGTTGTCCAGAAGAATGCCGATATCGATACAGAGATCAAAAACGCTCAGGATACCGTAGAGTTTAATATCGCTGAATAATCACCAGAGTATGGAAACTGGATAGTACCGGGGGTGCAGCAGTGCGTTCCCGGTACTGTTGTAGGAGAGAAACATGGAAAAGAAGAAAGCAAAATTAAGTTTGGAAAAAAGGCATAATCTGACTGGATGGGCATTTCTGCTCCCGGCATCGATTTTAATATTTGTATTTTGTTTCTATCCGATGTCACAGGCCATCCTTCTTTCTTTCCGGAAGACAGGAGGAGTCTTTAATGGTGTAGCGAATTATGCCAGGATCTTCAAGGATAAAACATTCCAGCAATGCTTGTTCAATACCTTCTTTTATTTTGTGATTCAGGTACCGATCATGCTTGTGCTCGCACTCATGCTGGCACAGCTGCTGAATAATCCTAAGATAAAAGGGAAAGGTATTTTCCGCACTTTGATCTTTCTTCCGTGTGCAACGTCACTGGTATCTTATTCCATGATATTTAAGTCATTGTTTGCTCCGGATGGAGTGGTCAACAGAGTGCTGATGGCCATCGGACTGTCTTCAGTGGACTGGTTTCAGAGCACATGGCCGGCGCGCTGGGTCATCGTGATCGCACTGATCTGGAGATGGACCGGATATAATATGGTATTCTATCTGGCAGGATTACAGAATATCGACTATTCTGTGTATGAGGCAAGCTACATCGACGGAGCGACACCGTTCCAGCAGTTTATGAAGATCACGATACCGTTGTTAAAGCCGACCATTCTGATGACGGCGATCATGTCTACTTCGGGAACACTGCAGCTGTTCGATGAGTCTATGAACCTGACAGCAGGCGGTCCCGGAAAATCTACAATGACATTGGCGCATTACATCTACAATATCTCCTTTGTGGAGACACCGAAATTTAATTATGCGGCAGCGTTGTCTGTATGCATACTTGTGATGGTAGCGGTTCTGTCTGCAATTCAGATGAAGGTGGGTGACAAACGTGACTAAATTCAAACAAATAATTTCCTACGCGATCTTAGTGATAGCAAGTTTTCTGTCGGCATTTCCGCTGTATTATATGCTGTGCGGTGCGACCAACCAGAGTATTGATGTGGTAAGAGGACGGCTGATCCCGGGTACCTATCTGATCGAGAATTTCAAGACCCTGGTCGACATGCAGAATCTGGGACTTGCGATGTTTAACTCCTTCCGCAATGCGATCGTGATCACGGTTGTGACACTGCTGATCTGTTCCATTGCCGGCTATGGATTTGAGATCTATCATGATAAGGGCAAGGATATTCTGATGAGTATTCTGCTGCTGGCAATGATGCTTCCGTTCGTAGCGATCATGATCCCCCTGTTCAAGATGTTTACCTCCTGGAAGCTGGTAAACACCTGGATCGCACTGGCACTGCCATCCATCTCGACACCGTTTATGATCATGCTTTTCAGACAGGCGGCACGTTCTTTCCCTCATGATATTATCGAGGCTGCCAGACTGGAAGGTCTGAGCGAAATACAGATTTTCTTCCGGATGTTCATTCCGGTGATGAAATCTACCTATGGAGCGGCGATGACGGTTACATTTATGAATGCGTGGAACAATTATCTGTGGCCGACGATCATTTTACAGGACAGCAAGGCGATCACCATGCCGATGTTAGTAGCCAATCTGAAGAGTGGATACAGTGTGGATTATGGTATGCTGATGCTGGGAGTATTGATCTGTACACTTCCTACAGCGATCATCTTCCTGTGTTTACAGAAGAGCTTTGCAAATGGAATTACGGGAGCAGTGAAATAATGCAACAGAAAATGCCAAAACAGGAAACTATGACACAGGCGCATATCAGGAAGGCTCAGGGAGCCTTCCTTTTGGCGCATAGAATGGGCCTGATCGAGGATCCCTCCATGGAGGGACTAAAGGCCAGACGTAAGAAGCACAACGAAAAGCTGCGGAGAATGGAACAGGAAGGACAGCGGTTTTACGGACCGCATTATTTTTCCGCACCGGCGTATCTGCAATATGAGCTGACCCGCCTGAAGCTGGATTTTGTACAGCCGTGTGAGAAGGTCCGGGAAGGCGGCTTCTGCCCGGATTTCACAGAGCAGGAGAAGCGGGACTTTTACGAACAGAACAGAGATCTGTTCGGACGCTATCATGGGGATCATTTTACCTATGAGGAGGTGTCACAGATCATTGAGAAACGGTTACGGGAGGATGCATATGACAAGCTTATCCGCGACATATTATGTGAGTCAGAGAACAGGCAGTGATGAAAATGACGGACGGACGTGCAGTACGGCGTTTGCCAGTCTGTCTGCTATTAATCGAAGAAGCCTGCAGCCGGGAGACCGTGTCCTGCTGGAGCGGGGCAGTGTGTTTTACGGACAATATCTGCATGTGACAGACAGCGGTACGAAAGAGGCACCGATCGTGATCGGAGCATACGGCACAGCAGAGGCACCGCCGCGGATCGATGCCTGCGGACAGGGGATCTGGTACCAGGATTATGGGACTCCGCTGGATTCGCCTACGCATGTGTATCACGGCTATGTATCTTCCGCAGTGCTTTTGTACGATGCAGAGCATATTGTGGTCGAGGATCTGGAGATCACGAATGAAGGCAGCATGATCCCGGGAGAGCGCTATAGCCTGGGTGAGAAAATGAACCGTACCGGTGTGGCTGTGGTGGCTAAGGACAAAGGGGTGCGGGACGGCATCACACTTAGGAATCTGTGGATCCATGATGTCCATGGGAATGTCTACGATAAGCACATGAACAACGGTGGGATCTATATGACAGCGCTCCGTCCGGAATGTGAGGAGCTGACGGGTGTGGCACGGTATCGGGATATCGTTATTGAAGGATGCTTCGTACACCGGGTCAGCCGCTGGGGAATTGCAGCGGGCTATACCTATGCTCATGATAAGTTCCGGGGAGCAGAGCTTAAGGAAGCCGTTTTTCTGAACTATGGGCATGAAAATATGCAGATACGGAATAATTATGTAAAAGAGGCCGGTGGAGATGGGATCACGCCGATGTATGCCCTGCGTCCTCTGGTGGAGCATAATATGGCAGATTCTGTGGCCTGCGAGATCAATGACAGGATCTATTGCGAGCCGGGCGACCGGATGGGAAAAGTGGCAGCCGGGATCTGGCCCTGGAAATGCAAGGACGCCCTGTTTCGCTATAATGAAGTCACAGACACCAGACTCAATCAGGACGGCATGGCATATGATGCGGATTCCGGGGACGGAACGGTGTATGAATCTAATTACAGCAGGCAGAATGAGGGCGGATGTGTGATGTTCTGTCTGCAGGAGGCGATCCATAATACCTTCCGCGATAATATCAGCTATGATGATCTCGGTGGTACGATCAGCCCGTCAGAGAATCCGGATGCCCTGCTTCAGGACAATGTATACTATGTGCGCAGGGGTGTTCCCTTTGTACGTAAAAATATGGACGGAGGCAGCTTTACACAGGTGAATGACAGGGTTGTTGAACTGGACTTTGCTCCGGACAAATAAAAACAGATATGGTGATAAATGGTTTGACGGACGAGAAAAGAACTGTTAAACTATTATGTGCGGCTGCTTAGAGAGAAGCAGCCGCTTTTTGCCATAAAAGGAGCAGGGAAAACATGCGGGAAAAACAGAAAAAGATCATACAATGGAGCAGTCTTGCACTGATCCTGCTGACAGGGATCATTGTATGGCGGGTCAATTATGAGATTGATTTTATGATGGACGATGAATGGTATTCCACGTTGTTGTATGCGGATACACCGATCCGCAATCTCGGGGATATTGTCCATGCGCAGATCTGGCATTATTTTAACTGGGGCGGCAGAAGCATGGCTCACGCGCTGCTGCAGATGATCCTGTTAACCGGTGAGAGTTGGGCGGATATTCTGAACACGGCAATGACGTTTATACTGGCGTGGCTGATCTGCCAGGCTGCCGGCAGAGTTCGTATGCCTTATTATTTTGCGGCACTGGGAATGCTGTTTGGACTGAATGCCAACTGGAAAATGAGCATGTTCTGGGAAGCGGGTGCAGCGAATTATCTGTACATGACAGGATTTATCCTGGCGTTTCTGCTCTGCTATCTGAAATATGAGGAGAAGAATCTGTGGGGGATCACAGTCTGGATCCTTCCGCTGGGACTGATCGCTGGCTGGAGCAATGAAAATATGGGGCCGGTGGTCTGGATCTTAAGCCTGGTGGTAATGCTACTCCGCCGCAGAGAACAAAAAAAGATTCCGGTATGGATGTATCTGGGAAATATCAGCTGCCTCGCGGGAAGCATTCTGATGATCGTGGCACCGGGGAATTTTGTCCGCAGCGGGGAGACAGCGGAGAGCACCCGGGGAATACTGTGGAACCTCTATCTGCGCTGCTACAGCGAGGCAAGAGGAGCATTGGAATATCTGTTTCCCACGCTGCTGCTTACGGCGGTTGTCCTTGTGATATGCAAGGGGATTTTAAAAGAAAAAATAGGAAGAGATAACGTACTGCTTTTGCTGGGAGCACTGCTGTCGTGGGGAGCAATGATATTGTCGCCCCATTATCCGGACAGAGCAAGCTTTGGAACAATGGCACTGTTGCTCTGCGTGATATTGTCTCTGGCGGGAAAAGCGGTGGACAGGCAGAAGGAAAATGCCTGGATGTATTACAGCTGTGCGATGCTGGTATGGCTGAGGGGCATGTATTATCTTGCGGAATTCCTGGGATTATGCTGGGGATGGATCGGATAAGGACAGACGGAACAGTCTGCACAGATTAGATAGATTAAGATAGATGGAATAAGGAAGGAGCCGGAGCATGGGCGAAAGTATATTGAAACTGCAGCAGATCCGGAAATCTTTTGATCATACGGAAGTATTAAAGGGAGTGGACCTGGAGGTGGCACAGGGCGAGTTTATTACGCTGTTAGGAGCCTCTGGATGCGGCAAGACCACCACACTCCGGATCATTGCGGGACTGGAGCTGCCGGATTCCGGAAGTGTGATCCTGGAGGGAAGAGACATTACGGACTGGGAACCCAATAAGCGGGACGTGAATACGGTTTTCCAAAATTACGCATTGTTTCCGCATATGAATGTGGCGGATAATGTAGGATACGGACTGAAGATTCGTAAAGTGCCGAAAACAGAGATCGCAGAGCGGGTGAAGCAGGCCCTGCGGCTGGTACAACTGGAAGAATACGGAAAACGTATGCCGGATCAGCTGTCCGGTGGCCAGAGGCAGCGGATTGCCATCGCAAGAGCTGTGATCAACGAACCGAAAGTATTGCTGTTAGATGAGCCGCTGGGTGCACTGGATCTGAAACTGCGCAGGCAGATGCAGCTGGAACTGAAGCGGCTGCAGAAACAGCTGGGTATCACGTTTATTTATATTACCCATGATCAGGAAGAAGCCATTAATATGTCGGACCGCATCGGTGTCATGCACGAAGGGGTACTGGAACAGCTGGGGACTCCGAATGAGGTATACTATCAGCCCAGGACCAGCTATGTGGCGGATTTTGTGGGCAATGCGAATATTCTGCATCTGGGAGCCGAGACGCTGGCGATCCGTACGGAGAACATTCTGATGAATGGGGAAGAGGGCTGTATCCATGAGGCGTCCGTGGTGGAAAAAAGCTTTGCCGGCGGACAACTGCGGATCCTGTTCCGCTTGCCTGACGGACAGCTTCTGACAGCCAGCCGCTATGGGATCGATCATGATCTGCAGCCGGGACAGACGGTAAAGATCGGCTGGGATGCGAAAAATGCTGTGAAGGTAATAGATAATGATGAAGACGAAAAAAAGTAGCGGCAGGCGGGATGCTGGGAATATAGGACTGCTCATACCCATGTATGTGTTCACTGTGCTGTTCGTGGCGCTGCCGATCCTGTATATGTTCCTGCTGAGCTTTTTACAGCGTGCGCAGGTCTGGGGTGTGGATTTTACATTTACACTGGATAATTACAAACGCATATTGGAACCGTTGTATCTGAATACTTTTCTGCAATCTCTGAAGCTGGCATTCACGTCCACACTGCTCGTGGCGCTGATCGGCTACCCTTATGGGTATTTTATGGCACAGATGAATGCGGTATGGAAGCGCAGAATGTTGCTGCTTATCATGATCCCGTTCTGGACCAGTGGGCTGATCCGCCTATATGGCTGGATCATCGTGTTCCGCAGTAACGGCGTACTGGATAAGATTTTGATGGGACTGCATCTGACGGATCAGCCGTTAAAGCTGCTCTACACTTATCCGGCAGTCGTAGTGGGCATGGTATATGCTCTGCTGCCTTTTATGATCCTGGCAGTGTATTCCAGTGCGGAGAAACTGGATCATTCTCTGGTGGAAGCCTCCAGGGATCTGGGAGCATCCTCCTGGAAAGCGTTTTGGACAGTCAGCTTCCGGCTGACCCTGCCTGGACTTTTGTCCGGAGTGGTTCTTTCTTTTATCCCATCCATGGGTCTGTTCTTCATCGCGGATATTCTGGGAGGCAATAAGATCGTTCTGGTGGGAAGTGTGATCCAGGAGCAGATCACCAAGGGACGTAACCAGCCTTTTGCGGCGGCACTGTCAGCTGTACTGATGGTACTGACTTCCGTGATGATCCGCCTGTATCGTAAGATTACCGGAACCTCGCAGTTAGAAGGGATGCTGTAAGTATGAAGAAGAAAAAATGGCCCTTTATTTATGTGGCTGTGATCACGATCCTGACCTATATTCCGATCCTGTTAACCGTGGTGTATTCTTTTAATACCTCCAAACTGACCTCTGTGTGGGAAGGCTTTTCCCTGAAGTGGTATCGGGAATTATTCCGGGACAGAGATCTGGGAGAAGCGCTGGCGGGCAGCCTGATCCTGGCGGTGCTCAGTTGTACCTTCGCTGTGCTGATCGGTACTTCGGGGGCACTGGGGATGAGTCGCAGGAAGAGAAAACTGAATGAGGCTGTGGCTTATGTGTCTACCCTGCCGATCATGATCCCGGAGATCATTCTGGGTATGGTATTTTTGTCCGTATTTTCCCTGATGGGTCTGCCCTTCGGTATGGTCACGCTGGTGATTGCCCATACTACATTTTGCGTGCCGTATATTTTTACGATGGTAAGGGCGAGGCTGGTGGGAATGGACCATTCCCTGGAAGAAGCGGCCTTGGACCTGGGAGCGTCGAAATGGCAGGTATTCCGGGACGTGATACTTCCGCAGATCCTGCCGGCGATCCTGTCGGGAGTACTGCTGGCATTTGCCATGTCTTTTGATGATGTGGTGATCAGCATATTTGTCACCGGACCGAAGGTCAATACTCTGCCGGTGAAGATCTATACGAAATTGAAGACCGGTGTGACACCGGAGATCAACGCACTTGCAACAGTGATGCTGTTTGTGATATTGTTATGCCTGATAGGTGCGTATTTACTGGGACGTAAATGTCAGGCACCCGCAGGAGAAATATCCGGAGAAAAATGATCGGGGGACTGCCCACGATCATCATGGAAAAATAGAATAGGATGCAGAAATCTGCATCGAGGAGGAGATTATGAAGAAAAAACTGGCAATGCTGTTGGCAGCGACCATGCTGGTCATGCTGTTTACCGGCTGTGGCGCAGGCGGGAAAGAAGATAAGGGAGAACTGAATCTCTATACCTGGGATGGCATGTTCCCTCAGGAGATTCTGGATGGTTTTGAAAAAGAGACCGGTATCCGGATCCATTATTCCAACTTTGATTATGATGAAGACATGCTGGCAAAGCTGGAGGAGACCAAGGGCGGCGATTACGATCTGGTCATCGCGGATGACTATATCATCGAGCTGGCGATTCAGGAAGGTTTGGCGCAGAAGCTGGATACTTCCAGGATCAGCACTTACGATAATCTGAACCCTGTATTTATGTCCCAGTTCTATGATCCGCAGAATGAATATACGGTACCTTACGGAGCGGGCATTCCGCTGATCGTATACGATCCGGGACTGACGGATGTGAAGATCACGGGATATGAAGATCTGTGGAATCCGGAATTGGAAAACAATGTGGCACTGACTGCAAATTACCGTGTCATTGATGGAATTACCCTAAAGACCATGGGAGAATCCTTTAACACAGAGGATCTGGATGTGATCCGGGCAGCGGGAGATAAACTGCTGACACTGGCTCCCAACATCCGTGTGATTAATGACAATAATACGCAGGATTATCTGATCAGCGGGGAAGTCGCAGCGGCATTTCTGTACACTTCCCAGGTGTCCACGGCACTGCAGGCCAGACCGGACCTGGAGGTAGTATATCCGAAGGAAGGTCTTGGATTCGGTATCATGGCAGGGTTTGTTCCTGCGAAGGCACCCAATGCAGATGCGGCATATGCATTTTTAGATTATATCAACCAACCGGAAAATGCGGCAAAATGCTTTGAATATATTGGCTATTACTGCACAAATAAGGCCGCGGAAGAGTATATTTCCGAGGATATGAAGAAAATGATCGTATTGCCGGAAGATGCTGCGGAGGGCGAGATCGTGCAGAATATCTCCCAGGAGGCAGAGGATCTGCATGCGGAGATCTGGAATCAGTTCAAGAATGCATGTAATTAACCTTTCGTTCAGCCCGCGCCATTCGCTGAATGGATGAAAAAAGTTCTTGACAGATTTCTTTCGTGCGCATATTATAAACCTAAGTTGAAAAACTATTTTGTAAATGCTATGAAAGAGACTCTTGCCAAGGGAAACGACAGGAATACAGCGTCACCGACTGAGAGCGCTGTTTGCGGAAGCTGGCGAAGGGAACACTCCGGAGCAGGTGATCTGAACTGCAGAATATCACATGCAGCTAGGATGACACGTTGCACGCGTTAAGTGACAAGAGTGGATAGGCAAAGGCGCCTGTCAATTCGGGTGGTACCACGGATTAGATGATTCGTCCCGGGATATGTTTTAACATGTCCCGGGGCTTTTTGTATTCAAAAATAAGCTGTACAGGGAGCGCACATTCGGGACACTATATAACAGGAGGTGCGATATGTACAGAGATTTAACAATGAAAGAGATCAGTGAACAGCAGATCGGACAGACTTTGCAGGTGGCAGGCTGGGTGGAGAACATCCGTGACCATGGCGGCGTATCCTTTATCGATCTGCGGGATATGTACGGTGTATTACAGGTGGTCATCCGTAAGCCGGAGCTTTTAAAGGGCATCACCAAGGAAATGTGCCTGTCCATAACCGGTCTCATGGAGCACAGAGACGAAGAGACCTACAACCCGAAGATTCCTTCCGGCACCATCGAACTGGAAGCACACAAGATCGATGTGCTGGGAAGAGTATATAAACAGCTTCCTTTCGAGATCCAGACGTCTAAAGAGATCCGGGAAGATGTGAGATTAAAATATCGTTATCTTGACCTTAGAAATGCAAAAGTAAAGGACAATATTGTATTTCGTTCCAAGGTGATCAGTTATCTGCGCCAGAAGATGACGGACATGGGATTTTTGGAGATCCAGACCCCGATCCTGTGTGCTTCTTCGCCCGAGGGCGCCAGAGACTATATTGTTCCCAGTAGAAAATTTAAAGGAAAATTCTATGCGCTGCCCCAGGCACCCCAGCAGTATAAGCAGCTGCTCATGGCTTCCGGCTTCGATAAGTATTTCCAGATCGCTCCCTGCTTTCGCGACGAGGATGCCAGAGCAGACAGATCTCCCGGAGAGTTCTATCAGCTGGATTTCGAGATGAGCTTCGTGACTCAGGAGGATGTCTTCAAGGTAGGCGAGGAAGTATTGCATGATACTTTTGTAAAGTTTGCTCCCGAAGGCAGCAGGATCACCGAGACACCGTTCCCCATCATCAGTTACAAACAGGCAATGCTGGAGTTCGGCTGTGACAAGCCGGATCTGCGCAATCCTTTGAGAATTATGGATGTGACGGAGTTTTTCCAGAGATGTACGTTTAAACCTTTTATCGGCAGAACCGTCCGTGCCATCAAAGTACATGCGGAGATGTCCAAAGGCTTCCATGAGAAGCTGTTAAGCTTTGCGACTTCTCTTGGTATGGGTGGACTTGGTTATCTCGAAGTGGCAGAGGATATGAGCTACAAGGGCCCCATTGATAAATTTATCCCCGAAGAGATGAAGGGAGAACTGGCAGAAATGGCAGGACTTTCTGCCGGAGATACCATCTTCTTCATTGCGGACAAAGAGGATAAGGCGAACTACTATGCAGGTCATATCCGTACCGAGCTGGGCGAGAAGCTGGATCTGATCGAGAAGGATGCTTACCGTTTCTGCTATGTGAACGATTTCCCGATGTTTGAGCTGGATCCCGAGACGAAGCAGATCGGATTCACCCACAATCCGTTCTCTATGCCCCAGGGCGGCCTGGAAGCATTGAATACTATGGATCCGCTGGAGATCCTGGCTTATCAGTACGACATCGTATGCAACGGCGTGGAACTGTCCTCCGGCGCAGTACGTAACCATGACATCGAGATCATGAAAAAAGCTTTCGCCATCGCAGGTTATGACGAAGAGACATTAAAGACCAAGTTTGGAGCACTGTATCAGGCGTTCCAGTTCGGAGCACCCCCTCATGCGGGAATGGCTCCCGGCGTGGATCGTATGATCATGCTGCTTCGGAACGAGGATAACATCCGTGAGGTGATCGCTTTCCCCATGAACGGCAATGCACAGGATCTGATGTGCGGGGCTCCCGGCGAAGTGACGGAGCAGCAGCTGCGTGAGGTACACATTAAAGTGAGAGATTAGTGCGGAAAGAACAGGAAAGGAATGGAAATTAGTATGGCGAACGTGATCAGTGACGAGACCATAGAATATGTAGGCATTCTGGCAAAACTCGAGCTTTCTGATGAAGAGAAGGAAGCAGCGAAAAAGGATATGGGCAGAATGCTGGACTATATCGACAAACTAGGCGAACTGGATACTACCGGTGTGGAACCTATGTCCCATGTATTCCCGGTTCAGAATGTCTTCCGTGAGGATGTGGTGACCAATGGGGACGAGAGTGAACAGACACTGGCCAATGCACCCGGCGAGAAGGACAACATGTTTGTTGTACCAAAGACATTTGATTAAATCAAATGTCTTCGGACTTTTGATTAGGGTGTTAAAAAAGGAGAATGGATATGGATATTTTATCCCTGACAGCAGTAGAGTTGGCGAAGGCGATCCGGGAAGGTAAGACTACGGCGGTGGAAGCGACGCAGGCCGTTCTGGATGAGATCGCAGCCGGTGAGGATACCTACCACTGCTATGTGACCGTAGAACGGGACAAAGCATTACAGCAGGCAGCGGAAGTACAAAAGAAAATCGAAGCGGGAGAACTGACAGGCCCCCTGGCCGGCGTTCCTTTCGCTATCAAAGATAATATGTGTACCGAAGGAACCCTGACCACCTGCTCTTCTAAAATTTTAGAGAATTTTATTCCGACCTTCAGTGCGGAAGCAGTGCTGAAACTGGAAAAAGCCGGTGCAGTCATCCTGGGCAAGACCAACATGGATGAGTTCGCTATGGGAAGTACCACAGAGACTTCCTATTACGGTGTGACGAGAAATCCGAGAAACCCGGAGCATGTTCCCGGCGGTTCTTCCGGCGGTTCCGCGGCGGCAGTAGCAGCGCAGGAATGTTTTGCGGCACTGGGCTCCGATACCGGCGGCTCCATCAGACAGCCCGCATCCTATTGCGGGGTGGTCGGTATGAAACCCACCTATGGAACGGTATCCCGTTACGGACTGATCGCTTATGGTTCCTCTCTGGATCAGATCGGACCGCTGACCAAGGATGTGACAGACTGTGCCACGGTGCTGGAGACGATCACTTCCCATGATCCCAAAGACTCCACTTCCATGAAGCGGGAGGATACGGATTTTACCTCTGCGCTGGTAGCGGATGTGAAAGGAATGAAGATCGGTATTCCCAGAGACTATTTTGGAGAAGGACTGGATCCTGAGGTCAGGGATGCGGTACTGGCAGCAGCGGAAGTGTTGAAAGCGCAGGGGGCAGAAGTGGAGGAGTTCGACTTAAGTCTGGTAGACTATGCGATCCCCACTTATTATACGATCGCGGCTGCAGAGGCAAGTTCCAATCTCGAGCGTTTCGATGGCGTAAAATATGGCTACCGTGCCCAGGATGCGGAGGACCTGCACACCATGTACAAGAGAAGCCGTTCGCAGGGCTTTGGCCCCGAGGTGAAGCGTCGTATCATGCTGGGATCCTTTGTATTAAGCTCCGGTTATTATGATGCTTATTACCTGAAGGCACTCCGTGTGAAAGCATTGATCAAAAAAGCTTTTGACGAAGCTTTTGCAAAATATGATGTGATCTTAGGACCGGTGGCACCCACCACGGCACCGAAGCTGGGCAGCAGTCTGGCGGATCCCATCAAGATGTATTTAGGAGACATCTACACTATCTCCATCAACCTGGCGGGATTGCCCGGTATCAGCGTTCCCTGCGGTACGGATTCCCAGGGCCTGCCTATCGGCATGCAGCTCATCGGTGACTGCTTCAAAGAGAAGACACTGATCCGTGCAGCCTATACCTATGAGCAGAGCGTGAAGTAGAACAACGGAAAATATACACATATATAAAGTAACAATGCAGATACGGAAAGGCATTTATTATGGCAAAACAATATGAAACAGTGATCGGTCTGGAAGTTCATGTAGAGCTTGCCACGAAGACGAAAATATTCTGCGGCTGTTCCACAGCGTTCGGTGGCAGACCCAATACCCACACCTGTCCGGTATGTACCGGTATGCCGGGATCTCTTCCGGTGCTGAATAAACAGGTGGTGGAATATGCGGTGGCAGTAGGCCTTGCGACGAATTGTACCATCACACAGTATTGTAAATTTGACAGAAAAAATTATTTCTATCCCGATAACCCTCAAAACTATCAGATTTCCCAGCTGTATCTACCCATCTGTAGGAATGGCTCGGTGGAGATCGAGGTGGCAGGAGAGGACGGCAACACCTATACAAAGCCGGTGCGTATCCACGAGATCCACATGGAGGAGGATGCCGGTAAACTGGTGCATGACGACTGGGAAGATTGCACACTGGTGGACTACAACCGTTCCGGCGTGCCTCTGATCGAGATCGTATCGGAGCCGGATATGCGCAGCGCAGAGGAAGTCATTGCTTATCTGGAAAAATTACGTCTGCTGATCCAGTATCTGGGAGCGTCTGACTGTAAGCTTCAGGAAGGCTCTATGCGTGCCGATGTCAATCTGTCCGTGAGAGAAGTGGGAGCGGAAAAGTTCGGAACCCGTACCGAGATGAAGAACCTGAATTCCTTCAAGGCCATCGCCAGAGCCATTCAGGGGGAGCGGGAGCGACAGATCGATCTGCTGGAGGCCGGCAAAGAGGTCATTCAGGAGACGAGACGCTGGGATGACAACAAGGAATATTCCTATGCGATGCGTTCCAAGGAGGATGCACAGGATTATCGTTACTTCCCGGATCCTGATCTGGTACCGGTCTATATCAGTGATGAGTGGCTGGAAAGCATCCGCAGCAAACAGCCGGAATTCCGCACCGAGAAGATGAAGCGTTACAAGGAAGAATACGATATTCCGGAATATGATATCGATATCATCACCGGTTCCAAGCATCTGGCAGATATCTTCGAAGCTTCCGTGGCACTGGGAAGCCAGCCCAAGAAGGTGTCCAACTGGCTGATGGTGGAGACTATGCGCCTGTTAAAAGAAAAAGAGATGGAGCCGGAGGATATCCGTTTCTCACCGGAGCATCTGAGCAGGCTGATCGCGCTGGTAGATGGCAAGGTTATCAACTCTTCTGTAGCAAAAGAAGTATTCCAGGTGATGTTTGAGGAAGATGTAGATCCCGAACAGTATGTGGAGGAGAAGGGACTGAAGACCGTCAATGACGAAGGTGCATTGCGTAAAGTCGTGGAGGAAGTCATTGCCGCTAATCCGCAGTCTGTGGAGGATTACCATAACGGCAAAGAAAAAGCCATCGGCTTCCTGGTAGGTCAGACCATGAAGGCAATGAAAGGCAAGGCAGATCCCGCCAGTGTCAACCAGATGCTGAAGGAACTGCTGTGAATTGAGAGTTAGTTAAGCAAATCCACGAACGCCCACGGCGAACGGAACATCACGCCTTGATGTCGCGTCTCCGGGTGTGAATTTTCTAATGAAAAGTGATACAGTGGTTCTCATCATGACGGGGTCGCCTACACGCGCCATCCATGTGCGCCAAAAGCCATGCACACATGGCTTGGCTGACGCGGACATCGTGTCCGCTTTCCCCCTGTCTTTTAACACTTTTCAAGAAAATATCAACACCCTCCGACAGACATCGCGGCATGACATTCCGTCCACCGTGGGCGTTCTGTGTTTTGGGTCTATGCAGAAAAACTGAGTTGTGAGATACTAAATTTGCTGCAAATAACGCATAAAAAGATGAATATGGGTCTATAGGGAAAAAACTGGCTCTGAGATACTCATTTTGAAGAAATTGAGTATCTAGAAAACAAATTTTTCGCTATAGACCCATATTGTCTAGTTTTTGTTTTTTACCCGTCCCCAAAAGTACCTACAGGGAAATTTATCTTCTATAGACCCATGAAGTTTTTCAAAAAACAGTAGCCCGCAGTTAGGGGGAGCTGTTTGCATGTGTTTCCTACTTTTTTGCACATACCTAATTCTTGTTTTTGAATTATTCGCATGTATTTCTTGATTTTTCGCACATACTAGATTCTTGTTTTTAATTTCCGCACATGTATTCTCAAATGCTCTGCCTAAATAATTGGAATGTTTTTCATAACCCAGCAGAAAAGGACTGCTCCCCCGGACGTAGATGCGGCGGAGACTGTGAGATTTTCTTGGAAAGTGGTTGAGCCGCAGGGGCAACGCGAACACGATGTTCGCGTTAGCCAAGCCATGCCTGCATGGCTTTTTGTGCACATGGATGGCAGCGTAAAGGCGGCCCCGTCATGACGAGAAACACTTGGCCACTTTCCTTTAGAAAATCCACAGTTGTAGCTAGCATCCGAGTCCGAGGCGGGCAGCCCTTTCTGCGTGGATTTTAAAGCAACTATTCATTTAACTTTCAAGTTATGCCAGCACCTGGTCCAGCTTCTGACGGAAGTCGGCTTCGGACATGGCACCGCCGAAGGTTACAGCGGGCTCTCCATTTTTGAACACGATGAAATGCGGAATGCTTACCACACGGTACTTCTGCGCGATCGCCATGTTGTCATCCACGTTGAGTTTGCCGATCTTCATCTTGCCGGCATAAGCTTCGGCACATTTCTCCACCACAGGTCCCATCATCTTGCAGGGACCGCACCAGTCGGCGTAGAAGTCTACCAGGACGGGAAGCTCCGACTGCAGAACCTCCTCTTCAAAATTTGCAGCTGTAAAAGTGTATTCCATAATGATCCTTCCTTTCCCGGCTGAATGTAAGCAGCCGATATGGTTTAAGTTTTTGTAACGATTCAGAACCACATTCACCATATAAAACTTCTTATCTGCTTGAATGCAAGCATTCGCAGATCGTAGTTTTGCATGACTCTGAATAGTTACAAGTATTTCAAAAAAATGATTGTACTATGATTTATTTATTTCAAAAAAATCAGTGCGTTATGAATTATTTCAAAAAATGAGTGTATTATGAATTGTTATCTAAAAATAATATATTTGCAGATAGGGTTGCCAATGGAAGAGAATTTCTCCTCGTATTCCGTCATGACATTACCTTCCATCAGTGAAGCGTCACTATGCAGATCATAAGTGATCACCTGCGCCTGCCAGCCGGCGGGTTCCAGTTCCTCGACTGCGAAATCGAACAGAGGACGGTTGTCTGTCTTGAACTCCAGTGTGCCCTCTTTTTTCAGGATCACATCATAGCGGGCCAGGAACTGTCTGGAGGGCAGACGTCTCTTGGCATGGCGGTCCTTCGGCCAGGGATCGGAGAAGTTCAGATAGATCCGGTCGACCTCTCCCTTCCCGAATACCTTGTCGATATCTTCGGCATCCATGCGGATGAATTTCAGATTGGGAAGCTCATCTTCCTCCATTTTCTGGATCGCACGGAGCAGAACACTGGAATATTTCTCGATGCCCACATAATTGATCTGCGGATTTAATTTCGCAAGGGTGTGCAGGAAACGTCCTTTTCCCATGCCGATCTCGATATGAATGGGGTGATCGTTTCCAAAGATCTCGTGCCAGGTTCCGGGACAGCTTTCCAAAGTATCTTCCGGTACCACGTAAGGACTTTCTGCAATCACTTCGCGGGAGCCGGTAATATTGCGCAATCTCATATATTTGATAACCTTTCTTTATTGATGACTTTTCTTATTTAATGTTTAATGACTTTTCTTGATGAAATCTGCAGATTCGTGTAGAATCTGTATTGTCAATGTACTTTATCTTGGAAAACTTGTCAAGTCACCCTGTCGGAACAGGCGGCTGTGCATATGACTCTGTCGGAGCAGGCGGCTGCGCATATGATCCTGCTGGAACGGACGAACATGCATGCCCCTGACGGAACAGGTGGTTGCGCACGACCCTGTTGCATCGGGCGGTCGTGGCTGGTTTCATATAAAACCCGGAGGAAAGAGGATGAAATGGATGATCGCGTCGGACATTCACGGTTCGGCATACTATTGCAGAAAATTATTAGAGGCATATGAAAAAGAGGAAGCGGAGAGACTTCTGTTGTTGGGGGATATCTTATATCACGGTCCCCGCAATGACCTTCCGGAAGGATATGCACCGAAGGAAGTCATTGAACTTTTGAATGCCCGTAAAAATGACATCTATTGCGTCCGGGGCAACTGTGATACTGAGGTGGACCAGATGGTGTTGGAATTCCCTGTATTAGCGGATTACTGTGTGATTGCGGAAGGGGAGACGGCAGTCTATGCCACACATGGACATATCTATAACGAACAGAAGCTTCCGCCGCTGCATCCCGGGGACATATTGCTGCACGGACACACTCATGTGCCGAAGTGCGCTGTACACGAAGAGGAATCTTACATTTATATGAATCCCGGATCGGTGTCACTGCCCAAGGAAGACAGCTGGCATGGATACATGATCTGGGAAGGCAGCGAGTTTGTCTGGAAAGATTTTGACGGACAGGAACATATGCGAAAAAAATTAAGTTAGCACTTTGGTTTTTAAATAAAATGGTGTATGATAGAGAATGTGCATTATCATACACCATTTTTATAAAGGGTTATAAAGATATATCAGGAAGGATTTATACATGCGTTTTTTTAAGCATTTATCATATAGAACACTTTTTACGAAGGCAGTCATGGGAATCAGCGTTATCTGCCTTTTTGCGTCTGATGGACTTACAGTTTCGGCTACCACCATCAAAGAGGAGAACATTGCTTACAATCAGTCACTGGCAGTGCAGTCCAATGCAGTGGCGAACTGGCCTACGGGACCGGTGATCAGTGCGGAATCCGCAATTTTGATGGATGCGGATACCGGCGCAATCTTATATGCGAAAAATATTCATCAAAAGGAATATCCCGCCAGTACCACGAAAATATTAACGACCCTGATTGCTTCAGAACGCTGCAGCATGGATGAGATCGTGGATTTCTCCTATGATGCGGTACATGATATCGACCCCGGAAGCAACCATATCGCCATCGAACCGGGAGAGCAGCTGACCATGGAGGAATGTCTGAATGCGATTCTGATCCGTTCAGCGAATGAGGTCTCTTTTGCGGTGGCGGAACATATCTCGGGGACGACCTGGCAGGATTTCGGTGATATCATGAACGAGCGTGCGAAGGAACTGGGATGTGTGGATTCTCATTTTGTCAATCCCAACGGCCTTCCCAATGAGGAGCATTACACCAGCGCCTATGATCTGGCGATGATCGGCAGAGCTTTTTTTGCCAATGAAGCATTATGCAAGATGACCATGACGCACATGCTGCACATTCTGCCGTCGGAGAGACAACCGGATGACATCATGGAAGTCAATAAGATGGAACTGATCCCGGGTGGAAAATACGCATATCCCTACCTGGTAGGATGTAAGACCGGTTATACCGATGTGGCGAGAAGCACCCTGGTCTCCTGTGCGGAGAAGGACGGCATGAAGCTGATCTGCGTGGTGATGAAGGATGAAAACCCTAATTATTATGAAGATACGATTGCTCTGTTCGACTATGGATTCAGTAATTTCCAAAGAATGAACATCTCTCAGACGGAGACGAAATATAATATCGACAATGCGGGAGCTTTTTACAGCGGCAACGATATCTTCGGAAATTCCAAACCGATTCTGCAATTGAACCAAAACGACAGTATTACCCTGCCCAACACGATTACGTTCCAGGATGCTGTGTCCGCAATCTCCTACGACAATACCGCGCCGGGGCAGGCTGCCGTGATCACCTATACCTACAATGATGTGGTACTGGGAACGGCATCCATAGATTTCACGGCTTCGGAAAAAGGAAGCAGTGTGTTTGGGGGCGAGACCACAGGAACAACGGATGGGGCAGAAGCTACAGCAGCGACGCAGGAGCCGGGCAGCACCGGGGCTACGCAGCCGACAGAAGGAGCGGCGGCTGATGAGCCGGCCGACGAGGGCGGAGGTATTCCCACTGCCACACAGCCGGCAGCTTCCGGGGAAGAAGATACGGCCTCCGGCGGTCCGGCAGTGATATTTATCAATGTGATCAAGGTATTTTTCTGGATACTGGGGATCGCTGTAGTGATCTTCCTGATACTTTTGCTCCGGGCGTTTATTAAGAACTATCAATTCGCACATCGTAGTACCAGGTTGACGTGGCGGTTTGGCCGCAGGAGAAAGCGTTCCAGATCCCGGTATCGCTCGGTGAACCAGGACCTGCAAAGCAGGCGGAGAGAAGCTATCAGACAGGCGAAAAAGCGGCGCAAGCCCAAGAAACCAAACCGCTTCCGCGATCTGGATTTTTAGAAAAATAATTAAGGCATGTCCCATATTGCAACGGGGCATGCCTTTTAAGTTCAGTGTTGCAAATTTCTATTTGCTCAATAAATATTCCGCCAGATCCACTGCGGTATCCGCATGTTCCGCATTGGCGTAGATGCCCATGACGATACCGTCTCCGCGGAAGTAATAGTTGTCGGTCAGATCCGTACAGCCGGTCAGGCAGATGCCTACCGGGATGGGATCCTGCATCTCTTCCGGGTGGAGAGGATCGGGATATTCCGGAGTATAATCGGTATTCAGATCATCGTTTGCTGTCTCGATCGCCAACACCACTTCTCTGTCCACGTAATAGAAATAAGGTTCCAGTGCCTGGAGCTGTTCTTCTGTGAGGATATCCCGCAGATCATAGAACAGGCTGCTGTTGGCATATTTTTGGAAAGAATTGAAATCCGTGATCATGCTGTCAAGCTCATTTGCTGCCACATATACCATCAGCTTCTGGGTAGAAGTGACGGAGGTCTCGTCCATGCTGTCTTCCACGATACGAATAGAAGTATCGAAGGTGATATCGCTGGTATTGAGATCAATGCCCTCTTTTTCGGCGAAATCCGTAATGAAATCCGGCTGATCGGAGGATATCTGGTCTAAGGAACTTGCATTTAATAAAACAGCGTTAAAAGCTATATCCTTCCGGTTCACATACTGGTAAATAAAGCTTACGAGCATGCCGATGATGATCACGGAAATGATCACATGCCATTTATAATAATACCAGAAATACGCCAGCTTTTGTTTGGGAGTACCGTTTTTCAGTGCTTCCCGTTCTTCTTTAAATTCATCCATTACAGCCATGGAAAAACCGCCTTTCTGCGTGAAATATAAAATTATGATAAAGGTTCTCTATCCGAAAGTCAATGAAGGAAGTGTGAGGGGATTCTAAAAAAAGAATTAAATCGCCCCAAAAATCCGGGCATATCTTGCATGTTTTTCACGGATGATATATCATAATAGAAGACGATTGTCAGGAGAAGCAGAATCCGGACAGACGTAAACAGAGATTTCCCGAAGGAACGGAAGAACGGTGCGGAAAATCCCTGCTACAAAATAAAGGAAGAGAAAAGGAAACGAAAAATGAGTGATTCTTACGTAGAATGTCTGGTAAAAGCAAAACAGCCCGCGTGGGCTAAAATCTTAAAAGTATTACTTGTCACCCTGACAGTGTTAAGCTGCCTGGTAATGTTTGTGTTTATCATTTTCCTGCCGGTCGCTCTTGTTGCGGGTGTGGGAGCTTATTTTCTGAATATGTTCACGGATCTGGAGTATGAGTATCTCTATCTGGATAAGGAACTGTCTGTGGACAAGATCATGGCAAAGAGTAAGAGAAAGCGTGTAGCTACTTACAGCATTGACCGTATGGAAATATTTGCACCGGTCTATTCCTACCATCTGGACAATTTCAAGAACCGTCAGGTGAAGGAGAAGGACTATAGCATCGGCGAGGTTCTGCAGCCGGACGGCCGTTATGCAATGTATTATGAAGGTGGCGAGAAGATCATCTTCAGTCCCAACGAGGAACTGGTGAAGGTACTTAAGAGTGTAGCTCCCCGTAAGGTATTCAGTGAATAATGATCAGTGAGTGATCCATGAACAAAAGGATTCCGGTGAACAGGATGCATCGGGATCCTTTTTTGATACAAAATTATTAAAATAATTATTGAGAAAAAATCTATAATATCCTCTTGATAATGGAAGTCGGTTTTTGTCCTGTCTTGTGTATCTCGAAAGTGACTATTTTACAGGCTTTCCGGGGCATCAGTTAGTTTGTCTGGTATTGTAAAGCAGTGTCAGATTTGTCGTAAATGTCGTAAAATTGTGACCCAAAAATGATGAGAAATGGAGAGTTCTAATAAAATGAAATTAACGTATACGAATTTAAATGGATACCTTATTTCAAACCTTATTTATAAATCCAGTGAACAGATGGAGCAACTTGGCAAGTATGGTTTCTTACGCAGAGATTATCTGAAGAATCATAAAAATTCTCTGTATTAGGTCATGCTTCTGCAGGACACCATTGGAGAGCATCTTCTTGAGGTGGAAAAAGTAGCCAGAGAACGGGAAGATGTAATTCTGAAGCAATTAGAAGAAAAAGAACCATTGCCAGATAAAGAAGCAGATCAAATGGCATGGGTGCGAGCTGCCAACCAGCACAGAACGATTGCAGAAGAGATTATTCTCAAAGAGTTGATTTATGTTTAAATGAAGGTGATGAGGTCGTGGATTGCGACCTCATTATTGTATGAAAAATAGAAGTAGGCAGAATGAGAAAAATAGGGTAAAATGTGAACATGGATTTTGGAAACTCATAAGAAATGATTGTGCGATAAAGAAGTAATAGAAGTGTAAAAAAATTTGCCGTTCCTATCCGGCACTTGCGCATTGTGTCGGATAGGTCGGGCTTATTCGGGCAAGTCCACCTTGCCAACAAAAGAATAATAAATCTCAATGTCCTGTCTGCGGGTCTTGTTCTCGTCATAGCTGCACTCATGCACAACGATTTTCTCTACAAACTCCCGCAGCAGAGTAGGGGTAAGTTCTTCAAAGCTGGTATGCCGCCGGACAACATTCATAAACTTTTCTGCGTTCACGGTGGCTTCCTGTGCTTTGGAAAGCTCCGCTTGGATAGCGGCGGCTCTTTCTTTCAGCTCCCGTTGTTCTGCTTCATAGTCTGCCGACAGCTCTGTGAAACGCTCGTCTGATATGCGCCCAGTCACGCTGTCCTCATACAGCCGCTTGAAGATAGCGGATAACTCGGCTTGGCTCATGTGGTAAGCAGAAAGCCTTTCCGCAAAAGCGGCGTATTCTTCTTCTGTCATGCGTGTCTTGACTACCCGGCTGCGGTGGGGTGTGTTGTATCGTTTCATAGGTGGTTGACCTCCTTTCTTTGTGCGTGGTGTCCTCCCACTAATAGGAGAAAAACGGGGTGTGAAGCGGAACTGTTTTTGAGAAATCGCAACCAACTTTTTCATAAAAGGCTGCGGGCTGGCGTTCTCCCCTTACTCCCTACAAACCACAAAAGAGCAGAATGGACGGTCTTTCCGGCGGCTCGGTCTTTCCCGACAATAGAACGCTTCGGAAGCTACGTTCTGCCTGCTACTTGATAGAAAACGAGAATTTTCCCCTGATCACTTATCAGTACCGACATTTTCCGATTTGCCAAAAACGGGTGCAAAAAAAGCAGCAAATCTTTTTCGGATTTACTGCTTCATGTGCCGCTGTGGGGCGACGGGATATTCAGTTGTAAAAGCAATTTTATCTATCGCGAAGGAACTATTTCTTGTATTTCCGATAAGGTATAAATTGCAAATATATGTTCTAATTCATGCTTTTTGGGATTTATACCACTATATAACACACGCACACTTTCATTAGATATAAATTTAGAAAAATCACATTCTTTAACAACAGCTGTTTTTTCTATTTTTACATTTTCTCCTAACTTACTAATTAACTTTTCGTATGATGAGTTAATTTTAATGACTATATAATCATCTGAGTTTTCTAAAACTTTTCCTTCAAAATAATCTTGTTTGCCTTCCGTACTTGCCATGGAAAAAAATAATATTACGCCTAAACTAATTGCAATAAAAACTACTATTGTGCAAATAAATTTTGGTTTTTTCATGAATAACCTCCAAATTTATAAAATAACAAGGCAGATTTATGATGAATCTTAAATTCTCATTGCAAATCTGCCTTTTAATCTTATAACTTATAAGTTTTACCAAACAATCTGTGACGCATATATTGGATTGATTGATACATTTGTATCTCCCCAGCCATCATTAACAATGGGGTAACAAGTTCCACCAGAGATATTGTAACCGTAACCTGTTATCCAGTGATTTTTATATGTAGGATGGTTATGGATAATCAACAAAAATGGAGTTCCATATGTATCAACTCTTCCAATAACATAGTTGTCATTATATCCGTCAAAACCTCCCGGATGGCTAACACCTTGACTCGAACAATAAGACATAATGCCAGTGAAAACATCTCCAGCTACACTACCCGGAACATCTCCATCAATATACCCTCTCAAATGTTCAATTAAATCAACACCATCTCCGCTTTCTAAAGAAGATGGTACATATTTCTGGTTCTTATAAATATCATACCACCTTAACAACATTGCCGCTGATGTAGAACCACATATACCATCAGGATTGTGCTTATAATTTGGTACATTTCCACTTATGTAATGGGCAGCTCTCGTATCTGGAAGAGATGAACGGTTTTTTGCATAATTTCGTTTCACCTCTGAATTGATAGCATTAAAGTACGATGTGAAATATTCCTTAGAACCTACTATATTACCAGTAGGTATTTCAACAAAGGAATTTTCGTTCTCGGTAAAATATTGTAAAGCTCCTGCGTAATACACTAAATCTGTTGATTCTATATAACTATTGCTGGTAGATGTAGAATACTCCGCAACAATATTAAATTTAGAATCATAAATTAAATAGCCACCTGATGAAAAAGGAAGATATGAATATCGGTTTTCATCATTAGCATCTTTGAGTGTTTTAACGGCTGAAAAATTACCCGATTCACCTAAACTTGATAACAAGTTCGTCACAACAGGTTCTGCACTCAAAGAATCAGCAGATTCCGCTGCCATAACTGGTATTGTTGATACCATTACTCCGAAAGCAGTTAGTAGTGACACTACAATTTGGGGAAATTTCTTTACAGTTTTCATAATAATCCTCCTATTCCTCTAAAAATATGCGTCATTTTACACAATTATTATAATATATTCACAATATTGTGTCAATAATGCTTTTGAAAATCATCATTTTGCTCAACAAATCTTATGTGTAATTAAAGTACCTTTATAAAATAATAAGGGTCACTGTTTCTTAAATCCTCAATCCAGCATTCAAGAAATTTTTCTCGTTTACATCCTGTCACCAGCATATGGGCAGCGTCAAAGAACACAAGGCGAATAACAATCTGGTAATAGGTATCATGGGTATAGTGGATATGTTTTTGATTGGCTTCATGTTTGTCCAGTCATGGAAATACCTTCCTTCTTTGTTCCTTGGAAAGGGTGGTCACACTCTCTTCAATTGTTGTTGATATTCTTGGCTATTTTCCTAAAATACAATCCGTGGTTAAATAAAGGAATAGTGGTCTGCTGTCTAAAAATCATATGTTTCTTTACCGCACATGAGCATTGTCATACGGGATGTAGCAGACTGGGTGAGAACAATGTCAATCCCAAAGTTATGCGGTATATCATGGACCATTCGGATACACAGGTCACAATGAATGTCTATAATCATATTGCAGAGAAGTCTCATGTGGAGAACGAGATGTCTAAAATGAACCTGCAAGAAACCGTACCTGCTGTGGTATAAACCAGAAGTCGTTGTCGTAAAATGTGGTAAGAAAATCGAGTGCGAAAGCAAGTGAAAAATCCCTGTGAAGCCCGTAAAATTAAGGATTCATAAATTCTTCACAAAATAATTAGCACTCACCGGTTGACAGCCATAGAAAACTTTGCTAAACTCATGGAAATGTTATAAGCACAGCAAATATTTATTATAAGCATAGCTTATATTACCAAAACAAATCATTCACAAATCTTATCAAATGAACACAGGAGGAGAGAAAATGGGACAGATTATTGGTGAAGGCATTACCTTTGACGACGTACTTCTGGTACCGTCTTATTCTCAGGTAGTCCCCAATCAGGTGGATTTGACCACATGGCTGACAAAAAAGATCAAGCTGAACATTCCTATGATGAGCGCAGGAATGGACACTGTTACCGAGCACCGCATGGCGATCGCCATGGCAAGACAGGGTGGTATCGGTATCATCCATAAGAACATGTCTATCGAAGCACAGGCAGAAGAGGTAGATAAGGTAAAGCGTTCCGAGAATGGTGTCATCACCGATCCGTTTTCCCTGTCTCCCGAGCACACTCTGGCAGACGCAGATGCATTGATGGCGAAATTCAGGATCTCCGGTGTGCCTATTACCGAGGGCAGAAAATTAGTCGGTATCATCACCAACCGTGATCTGAAGTTTGAGACTGATTTTACCAAGAAGATCAAGGAGTCCATGACCAGCGAAGGCCTGATCACCGCTCCCGAAGGTATCACTCTGGAAGAAGCGAAGAAGATCCTGGCAAAAGCAAGAAAGGAAAAACTTCCTATTGTAGATAAGGACTTCAACCTCAAGGGTCTGATCACCATCAAAGATATTGAGAAGACCATCAAATATCCTCTGGCAGCCAAGGATTCCCAGGGCAGACTGCTCTGCGGTGCCGGCGTAGGTATCACCGCAAATGTACTGGATCGTGTGGCAGCTTTAGTAGCAGCCAAGGTTGATGTCATTGTACTGGATTCCGCACACGGTCATTCCCAGAACGTACTGAACTGTCTGAAGATGATCAAGGAAAAATACCCCGATCTGCAGGTGATCGCAGGTAACGTAGCTACCGGCGACGCAACCCGTGCACTGATCGAGGCAGGTGCAGATGCCGTTAAGGTAGGTATCGGACCCGGTTCCATCTGTACTACCCGTGTGGTTGCAGGTATCGGTGTTCCCCAGGTATCCGCTATCATGGACTGCTATAGCGTGGCAAAAGAATACGGTATTCCCATCATTGCTGATGGCGGTATCAAGTATTCCGGAGATATTACCAAGGCAATCGCAGCCGGCGGTAACGTATGTATGATGGGTTCCATGTTCGCAGGATGCGAGGAGAGCCCGGGAGAATACGAACTGTTCCAGGGCAGAAAATATAAGGTATACCGTGGCATGGGCTCCATCGCGGCTATGGAGAACGGCAGTAAGGATCGTTACTTCCAGGAGAATGCAAAGAAACTGGTACCCGAAGGTGTCGAGGGCCGTGTGGCTTACAAGGGCAGCGTAGAAGATACCGTATTCCAGTTACTCGGCGGTCTTCGTTCCGGTATGGGTTACTGCGGTGCACAGGATATCGAAACCCTGAAAGAGACCGGCAGATTCGTGAAGATCTCCGCAGCATCTCTGAAAGAGAGCCATCCTCATGATATCCACATCACCAAGGAAGCTCCGAACTACAGCGTGGATGATAAATAAGTTTTACCAAAAAGAGATGAGAAAGGTGATCGTAGGTCAGACTTACGATCGCCTTTTTCTGCATGCAAAGTATTTGCAATAATTGACAAAATGATCCGAATTTTTTAAGCAATTTAATAAATATAACGAAAAATGTAAAATAATAGCTTGTATCAATTTCGGGATACATGGTAGAATATAAATATTCGGGAAGGAATTTCTGAATATTTTACAGAGAAACAGGGGAGCAAAAAAGTGGCTGAGTTTGCATTACGTGAATTGATAGACGAAAAGCGCCTGCAGCATCTGCAGAACGAGTTCTGCAAGGTGACGGGAGTCACAGCGGTCTGTGTGGACAAGGAAGGCAGAGCCATAACAGAGCCGTACATCGATAAGTCCCTGATAAGACCGGATGGGGAAGATCCGATCTTAGGAGAATATCGGAAGAAAGCAGCGCAGGCATTAGACAGAGTACAGGAAGGATCCCTGGAGGAACAGGTGGTGGAAGAGCTGCCGGATGGCGGACATGTGGCAGCAGTTGCCGTCAGTGTGGAGAATCAGATCATTCTGTACTGGCAGGTATATGATCTGAAGAAGCTCGATACCATATCTTTTTACCAGATTCTGGATCTGTTGCGGGATACCAGTGCAGATATCTACAGAGACCGTATGTCCTGTTTCAGCGCGGAAGCCGAGAGCAGAAGGAGCAGATATGCGGAGGAAGAGATGAGCCGCAATCTCCATACGATAGAGGCTACTACGGAGATCGTCCAGCTCCTGGACAGCGATGAACAGATTGAACTGGCCATGAACCGATGGCTGAAGATTTTGGCACAGCACATTCAGGTAGACAGCGCAGAGATTTTTCAGCTGCAGGCAGACACGGATACGATGAATGTCGTCTGTGAATGGCTGGCACCGGGACTGATCTCTTATTTTGACAAGACCAGTGGGATTCCCGAGAAATCTTTTCTCCATACAGAGAAGCCACTGGTGGTATCTACGGACAGTGTGGGTAAGCCTGACTCTGAGGAAATTGAAAAGATAGGCATGAAAGCCGTGATGATATTTCCTATCCTGAAACAGGAGAGCGGCAATATGGTGCTGTCTCTGAACCACAGAAGACAGGGGCATGTCTGGAGCATGGCGGAGATTAAATTCACTTCCGACGCGGTGAAGATCTTACAGAGTATCCTGACCAGACGGATCCAGAAAAATTCCCTGGCAGGTTCTTACGCCGCACTGGAGGAGATCCTGGACAATGTGGGATGTGCCATCTACGTAACGGATCAGAATACGGGCAGAATGCTGTTCGCCAACCAGATATTGAAGAATACCTTTGCCAAGGAACTGATGGATCATAATTTTGATGCCCTGCTGCAGTCCAGTATCCACAAGGACAAAACCAGAACTGTCAGCGTGGTATATCATGCGGAGAAGGAGACCTGGTACGATCTGTTGTGCAAGGAGATCGCCTGGGTGGATGGCAAAAAAGCCAATCTGTACTCTCTGTATGACATTACAGATAAAAAGCTGTACCAGCGCCGGATCGAGCAGCAGGCATACACAGATTTTCTGACGGGACTGTATAACCGCATGTGCTGTGAGAGGGATCTGGCGAGACAGATCGATCAGGCGAAGAAGATCGGAGGAAAAGGAGCGTTATTGTATCTGGATCTGGATGATTTCAAGCATATCAATGACGGACTGGGACACCAGTACGGTGATGTGCTGTTAAAATCCATCTCCCATGCACTGAAACGGATCAATGGCATCGAGAATACCTGTTACCGTATGGGTGGAGACGAATTCGTCATTATCATTCCGCCGGACAGCTATCCCCGGTTTGGAAATATTGTGGAAGATATTAAGAAGATCTTCAGCAAGCCTTGGTTTTTGAAGGATGCAGATTATTACTGTACCATGAGTATGGGTATCGTCACTTTCCCGGATGCAGGAGATTCCGTGACAGATCTGATCAAAAAAGCGGATATTGCCATGTATGAGGCGAAAAAGACCGGTAAAAACCGTGTGGAAACGTATCGGGAAGGCAATGATTCCGTATCGGGACGCCGCCTGGACATGGAGAAGAACATGCGTGATGCCACGGTGGAGGGGTATCGGGAGTTCGAGGTCTATTACCAGCCTATCATCGATATTCAGGGTGGCAAGGATGTCTGTGCCGGAGCCGAGGCACTGATCCGCTGGAACAGTGCAAAGCTGGGATTTATCTCACCGGCGGAATTCATTCCCCTGGCGGAGTATCTGGGACTGATCAATCCCATCGGCAATTATGTACTGACGGAGGCCTGTACCCGCTGTAAGCACTGGAACGATACCGGATATCCGGATTATAAGGTAAATGTCAACCTTTCCGTGGTTCAGCTCCTTCAGCCGGACATCGTGGAGACGGTGGAAAAGGCGCTTGCGGACACCGGCTTATCGCCGAAGAATCTGACACTGGAGGTGACAGAGAGTCTTGCGATCAACGATATGGATCGTATGAAGGAGATCCTGAACCGGATCAAGGCACTGGGTGTCTCACTGGCACTGGATGATTTCGGAACCGGTTATTCTTCCCTAAACCATATCCGGGAGATCCCCATTGATGTCATCAAGGTGGATCAGAGCTTCGTCAAGGATCTGGCGGGGGATGCCTATTCCCAGTCCTTTATCAAGATGGTGGCAGAGCTGGCACAGACCATTGGCGTCAGTGTCTGCGTGGAAGGTATTGAGACTCCGGAACAGTTCAAAGTGCTGCAGGGCATGAAGGTCAAATATATTCAGGGATACTATTTTGACCGTCCTATGGAGAGACATGCGTTCGAGGCAAAATATGTGAAGTAACAGTTCAGCCATAGAATAGCAAATGCGACGATCGGGTGCTTGCACACGGAGCGGCACTTTTGCTATTCTATGAGCGGAGCGCCCAAAACATGAATAAAAGATGAGCTGCATAGCAGCGACGGCTGCGCAGCAGACGCTTTTATGAAGGCTTTGGGGCAGAACTGTTACGGAAACAACAAAATCATCAAAACACCCTTGCCAAAATAAGGGGAACCATGCTACTATTGATATAGCTACACGACTGGCGGAACGCAGCCTGCTGCAGTGGAGATTACCCACAGGGAGTGTAGAATAGTGAAAGCCGACCGCCTGGGCACCGTCTATTTTTGGTGCTTAGGCGGATTTTTATTTTAAAGGATAAACGGAGGAAAAACTATGTTACAACTGGAACAGGAACTGAAAAGCAATGCTTATCCCGGCAGAGGTATCGTGATCGGACGCTCTGCAAACGGTAAATATGCCGTAACCGCTTATTTTATCATGGGAAGAAGTGCCAACAGCCGCAATCGTGTGTTCGTGACAGAGGGAGAGGGTATCCGCACCCAGGCTTTCGATCCTTCCAAACTGGAAGATCCCAGTCTGATCATCTATGCGCCGGTACGTGTCCTGGGCAACAAGACCATCGTGACCAACGGTGACCAGACAGACACTATTTACGAGGGAATGGACAAACAGCTGACCTTTGAACAGTCCCTGCGCACCAGAGAATTCGAGCCGGACGGACCGAATTATACACCGAGAATCTCCGGTATCATGCATATCGAGAACGGCAAGTATAATTACGCCATGTCCATTTTGAAGAGTGACAACGGCAATCCTGATTCCTGCCTGCGTTTTACCTATGCTTATGAGAATCCCCTTCCCGGAGAGGGACGTTTCATTCATACTTACATGCACGATGGCAATCCCCTGCCCAGTTTCCAGGGTGAGCCGAAGTTAGTGAAGATCCCCGATGATATGGATGCATTTACCGATATGCTGTGGAACAGCTTAAATGAGGACAACAAAGTCTCCCTGTTCGTTCGTTTCATCGACATCGAGACCGGCAAATACGAGACTAAGATCGTGAACAAGAATGTGTAATGAGCGCAAGAAGGAAACCTCAAAGAGGCGTTTTGCGAATGCAGATTCTGAATAGTGAATATCGTAGAATAGGAGAAAAATAAGATGAACGAGATTCAGTTAAAATACGGATGTAACCCGAACCAGAAGCCTTCCAGGATCTTCATGGAAGACGGCAGTGACCTGCCTGTTACCGTCCTGAACGGCAAGCCCGGATATATCAACTTCCTGGATGCTTTCAACGGCTGGCAGCTGGTCAAGGAGCTGAAGGAAGCTACGGGACTTCCCGCAGCCACTTCTTTTAAGCATGTATCTCCCGCCGGTGCTGCGGTAGGACTGCCCTTAAATGACACCCTGGCGAAGATCTACTGGGTGGATGATCTGGGAGAGCTGTCTCCCCTGGCATGTGCTTATGCAAGAGCACGTGGCGCAGATAGAATGTCCTCCTTCGGTGATTTCATCGCATTATCCGATGTCTGCGACGCAGATACCGCACGCCTGATCAAGAGAGAGGTATCCGACGGTGTCATCGCACCCGGATATACCGACGAGGCACTGGAGCTGTTAAAGCAGAAGAAAAAGGGTGCTTACAATATCATCCAGATCGATCCTTCCTACCGGCCCGCTCCCATCGAGCACAAGCAGGTATATGGTATCACTTTTGAGCAGGGTCGTAACGAACTGGACATCAATGGTGACCTGCTGTCCAATATCGTGACTGTGAACAAGGAGATCCCGGAGAGTGCCCTGATCGATATGAAGATCGCACTGATCACCCTGAAGTATACCCAGTCCAATTCCGTATGCTATGTCAAGGACGGTCAGGCTATCGGCATCGGTGCCGGACAGCAGTCCCGTATCCACTGCACCAGACTGGCCGGCAGCAAGGCGGACAACTGGTTCTTACGTCAGTCTCCCCAGGTGCTGGGTCTGCAGTTCGTAGACAGCTTAGGCAGAGCCAACCGTGACAATGCCATTGATGTCTACATGGGCGATGAGTACATGGATGTGCTGGCTGACGGTACCTGGGAAGGTATCTTCAAGGTAAAACCCCCTGTATTTACCAGAGAGGAAAAGAGAGCATGGCTTGACAAAATGCAGGATGTGACTCTGGGAAGCGATGCATTCTTCCCCTTCTCCGATAATATCGAGAGAGCTCATAAGAGTGGTGTAAAATACATCGCACAGCCCGGTGGATCCGTGCGTGATGCAGATGTTATTGCATGCTGCGATAAATATAACATGGTGATGGCGTTTACAGGCATCCGTCTGTTCCACCATTAAGACAGATATGTGCGGGCAGGACTGTAACAGGACCTGCCTGTAACTATTCAGAGCCATGTAAATCTGTAATAAGCTGACCATTTATGGTCAGGCTTTTAGAGATTTATATGGCGAGGTAACCACATGAGCAAAAGGTGAGCCTTGAAAAGGCGATTTTGCGAATGGGGTTCTGAATAGTTTTTATAAGGAAGATGAGGAAAGCGTAGTTATGGACAGACGAGGGGCAGAGAAAAGCAGAGAAATGATGCTGGAGGAATTGCTGGGATATGACCGGATCACGATCCAGTGCCATGACAATCCGGATGCGGATGCGATAGCGTCCGTGTTTGGATTGTATTGTTTTTTCCGTGATCAGGGAAAAGATGTGAGACTGCTGTATGCCGGGAAGAACAAAGTGAGAAAGGCAAACCTGACGCTGATGGTGGAAAAGCTTGGAATTCCGCTGAAATATCTGGCGCATCCCGGAGAGGAGCCGGTGGACGGACTTCTGATCACAGTGGACTGTCAATACGGTGCCGGCAATGTGACCGTAATCCCGGCAGAGGAGATCGCAGTGATCGATCATCATCCTCTGGAAGTGATCTGTACGGAGAAAATGCGATTACAACCTAATCTTGGCAGCTGTGCGACTCTGGTGTGGACCATGCTTCAGGAGATGCATTATCCGGTGGAGAAAAATAAAGATCTGGGGACCGCTTTGTATTATGGGCTGTTCATGGATACCAATCAGTTCTCGGAGCTGTCCAATCCGGTGGATATGGATATGCGCGAGAGCCTGAACTTTGACAAGAATCTGGTATCCCTGTTCCGCAATTCCAATATTTCCCTGAAGGAGCTGGAGATCGCCGGGGTGGCACTGTTACGTTGTAATTACAATGACGATTACCAGTTCGCTGTGATCCATTCCCAGCCCTGTGACCCCAATGTGCTGGGACTGATCAGTGATTTCCTGCTTCAGGTGGCGGGGGTTAACACTTGTGTAGTCTATAACGAGGACAGCGGCGGATATAAATTCTCCGTCAGAAGCTGTATCCGGGAGGTTAATGCCAGTGAATTGTCGGATTATCTCTCGGAGGGGATCGGTTCCGGCGGCGGCCATGTGGAAAAGGCCGGAGGCTACATCAGTATGAAGCTGTATGAGGAAAAATATCCAACCCTGCATTCTGAGGCTTATTTCAATAACCGGATGACGCAGTATTTTGACAATTTTGAGATCGTATATGCGAAAGAACGCAAATTCCCTGTAAAAGAGGGTAAAAAATACCGCAGGCGGAAAGAGCCGATCGCCTGCCTTAAGGCAGCGGATCTGGCAGAGCTCGGAAACGTGGTATCCATACGTACCGAGGACGGCACGATGGATATCGACACCAGACAAGATCGGTATTTCACCCTGGAGCGTACCGGGGAGCTGCATCCGGTTCCGACCGGGAGATTTCACCGGATCCTGGAACTGTGTGATCTGCCCCTGCCGGAGGAATATTGCAGCTCTATGGGATATATCCCGAGAGTCAAGGACGGCAGGGATGGCAGTAATCATCTGCTGACGGAATATGTCCGTATGGGTATGCCTGCGGATGCTTTCTGTATCTATGCCCTCGAGCTGAAGCGGGGAGTAAAGATATTCCCCATCTGGGATGAGGATACTTATATGACGGGCAGAGCCGGAGATTATCTGGTGGCCAGTGAGGATGATCTGCACAATATGTTCATAGAGCCTGCGCAGAATCTTCTGAATAATTTTGAAGAGATGACATAAGAATCGCAAAAAAAGGTTTATAAAATTTTCCTTGTGTGGTAAGATTAAGGTTACGAAAACAGTATTAAGTAAACGAAAGGCAAGGATATTACCATGAGCGAACTGGAAAAAGAAATCGTAGATTCCGCAGAAGTGAAGGAATCTAAGAATTTTATAGAGCAGATCATCGACAAGGATCTGGCGGAGGGTGTATACGATACCGTACATACCCGTTTTCCTCCCGAACCCAACGGATATCTTCACATCGGACATGCCAAGAGTATTCTGCTGAACTATGGTCTGGCTCAGAAATACAACGGCAAATTCAACCTGCGTTTTGATGATACTAACCCCACCAAGGAAAAGTCTGAATTCGTGGAGTCCATCAAGGCAGATGTAAAGTGGCTGGGCGCGGACTGGGAGGATCGCCTCTTCTTCGCATCCAATTATTTTGACCAGATGTATGAAGCAGCCGTAAAGCTGATCAAAAAGGGCAAGGCGTATGTCTCCGATTTAAGTGCAGAGCAGATCCGTGAGTACAGAGGAAGCCTGACCGAGCCCGGTAAGGAGGATCCCGGCAGCGTAAGAAGCGTTGAAGAGAATCTGGCACTGTTCGAGGATATGAAGGCAGGCAGATACGAGGACGGAACCAAGGTACTGCGTGCCCGCATCGATATGGCATCTCCCAATATCAACATGCGTGATCCCGTTATCTATCGTGTGGCACATATGTCCCATCAGAATACCGGCGACAAGTGGTGCATCTATCCGATGTATGACTTCGCACATCCCATTGAGGATGCCATCGAGGGTGTGACCCATTCGATCTGTACGCTGGAGTTCGAGGATCACAGACCCTTATATGACTGGGTGGTAAGAGAGCTGGAATACCCGCATCCTCCCAAGCAGATCGAGTTCGCCAAGCTGTACCTGACCAACGTGGTGACCGGTAAGCGTTATATCAAGAAGCTGGTAGAGCAGGGGATCGTGGACGGCTGGGATGATCCCAGACTGGTATCCATCGCAGCACTGCGCAGAAGAGGCTTCACACCGGAATCTATCAAGAAGTTCGTAGAGCTGTGTGGTATCTCCAAGGCACAGTCTTCCGCAGATTATGCGATGTTAGAGTACTGTATCCGTGAGGATCTGAAGACAAAGGCGCCCCGTATGATGGCGATCCTGGATCCCGTAAAGCTGGTCATTGACAATTATCCCGAAGGACAGACCGAGATGCTGCCTGTAGTCAACAATCCGGAGAATGAAGCACTGGGAAGCCGTGAGGTTCCTTTCGGTAAGGAGTTATATATCGAGAGAGACGATTTCATGGAAGAGCCTCCCAAGAAGTATTTCCGTATGTTCCCGGGCAACGAAGTGCGCCTGATGAACGCTTATTTCGTAAAGTGCACCGGTTGTGTCAAGGATGAAAACGGTAAGGTTGTGGAAGTACATGGTACCTACGATCCGGAGAGCCGCGGCGGCAACAGCCCGGACGGTCGTAAGGTTAAGGGAACGATCCACTGGGTAAGTGCGGCTGAATCTGTGAAAGCACAGGTGCGTCTGTATGAGAATATCATCGATGAGGAGAAGGGTGTATACAACGAGGACGGAAGTCTGAATCTGAACCCGAATTCCCTGACCACTCTGACAGAGTGCCGCTTAGAGCCTGCATTTGCAAAGGCACAGGCGTACGACCGCTTCCAGTTCGTGAGACAGGGCTTCTTCTGCGTGGACTGCAAAGACACCAAACCCGGAGAACCGGTATTTAACCGTATCGTATCTCTGAAGAGCTCTTATGTACTGCCTAAGTAAGTTTGGAAAGGAAGAGACAAAAGAATGTCAGACAAATTGTTCGGGATGGCCGGACTGGGCCTGGATAACCTGGAGGATATGGATATCTTCGGACAGGAGAAAAAGGAAGAACAGGCAGCGGCCGAGGCACCTAAGATAGAAGAAAAGGACCTGATCTACGACAAGAATTTTACCTGCCCGGTATGTGGAGAAGATTTTCCCGCCAAGATCATGAAGACCGGCAAGGCGAGACTTTTAGGCACGGATCAGGATCTTCGTGCAAAATACGAAGGAATCGATGCGGTAAAATATGATGTGATCCTGTGTCCCCATTGCGGATATGCGGCGTTGAACAGATATTTCAACAACATTACCAAGGTATATGCCAAACTGATCAAAGAGAATATCAGCAGCAAAGTACAGCTGCACACCTATGATGACGATATCTATACCTATGAAGAGGCGATCGAACGCTATAAGCTGTGTCTCGCAAATGCGGTGGTAAAACGTGCCCATGCCAGCGAGAAGGCTTATATCTGCTTAAAGAGCGGATGGCTCATGAGAGGATATCAGGAATATCTGGAAGAATCCGGAGATACGGACATGGCCCGTCTCCGTGAAGTGAAAAACATGGAAGAGGCCTATCTGAAGAATGCTTATACCGGCTTCACGGAAGCACTTCAGACCGAAGGATTTCCCATGTGCGGTATGGATGAAATTACGGTGGAGTTCCTGATCGGAGTATTGGCCACCAGATTTCAGAAATACGATGTGGCAAGTCGTATGGTGGCTTCAATCCTCACATCTCCATCAGCCAATGCCCGTACCAAGGACAAGGCAAGAGAGCTTAAGGATCAGATCCTGGAGGAACTGAAGAGTCAGAAAAAGTAGGACAACATTATGTATGATATGACGATCCGGCTGCGTACAGACAGTGACAAATGTCTGTACCAGCAGATATATGAGCATATACGACAGGAAATCAGGGAAGGGAAGCTTCTGGCAGGAGAGAGGCTTCCCTCCACGCGTTCTTTGGCAGAATATCTGCAGGTGGCCAGGAGTACGGTGGATTATGCTTATGACCAGCTGTTAAGTGAAGGATATATCGAGGCGAGACCCTATAAGGGATACTTTGTATGCAAATTGGAGGGAATCTTCACTCTGGAGCAGGAAACTGGCAGGGTGCCGGAACCGGAGGCATGGGATCCACAGGCAGAAGACCTGGACGAGGAAAAAAGGATTGACTTTTCCCCCTATGGAATCGATATGAACGGTTTCCCTTTCGGCGTCTGGAAACGGATTACGAAAAATATCCTGAATGACAGCAACAGTGAACTGTTTGCCCAGGGAGAGGCGCAGGGGGATTATGATCTGAGACTGACGATCAGCCGTTACCTGCATTCTTCCCGAGGGGTGAACTGCCGTCCGGAGCAGATCATTGTGGGCGCGGGAAATGATTATCTGCTGTTACTGTTGGAGAAAATATTGGGGAGACATGTGGGAATTGCCATGGAGAATCCTACGTATAAACGTGCGTACCGTATCTTCCGGTCATTCGCCTATCATATTGTGACGGTGGATATGGATGATAAAGGAATGCGTGCGGACAGACTGGAACAGGAACCGGTCAGGGTGGCCTATGTCATGCCCTCCCATCAATACCCTACCGGAGCGGTGATGACGATCGGCCGGCGGGCGGAGCTGTTGCGTTGGGCGGAGAAAAAGCCGGACCGCTATCTGATCGAAGATGATTACGACAGTGAATTCCGGTATCGCGGCAAACCGATTCCGTCCCTGCAGTCCTCGGACGATAGGGGAAAAGTGATCTACATCGGTACTTTTTCCAAGGCGATCGCACCGGCGATCCGTGTCAGCTATATGGTGTTGCCGGAGACACTGTTGGAGGTGTACCGCAGGGATTGTTCTTTCTATTCCTGTACGGTATCCAGAATCGACCAGCGAATCCTGAATGAGTTTATCCGGGACGGTTATTTCGAAAGGCATCTGAACAAGATGCGGATGCGTTATCGTGCCAAACACGACCAACTGTTAGAGGGACTGGAGCCTTTTCAAAAAAAATTCCGGATCTCCGGGGAAGATGCTGGGCTGCATCTGCTGTTGACGGCGAAAGGAAATGTGACGGAAAAAGAGCTTCTGGATGCCGCTGCGGCGGAAAATGTGAAGGTCTATGGGATGTCAGAGAATATGGTGGCATCCACTGCGGACAAAGCGACAGTGCTGCTGGGATTCGGAAGTATGGATGAGGCAGACATGAAAGAAGGCCTCCGCCGGTTGCAAAATGCATGGCTGTGAGACCTTCTCAGGATACTGCTATTATTCTTCGGTTACGGGAGGCTCTTCGTCCTCGGCGTCCTCTTCATCGAAAAATTCTTCCACATCTTCGACGGTTTCGCCTTCTTCGCCGGACAGATCGGCTGCCTGACCGGAGAGCGGTGTGAAATCAGAGGAGGAAGAGGAAGCTTCGGTTTCAGCGGTTTCTTCCGTGGGAGCGGAAGCCGGAACGGAAGCATTCAGAGGAACGTAATTGCGGGAGAACTCCGTGCTCTCGTCCAGATCCTCGTGGAAATCATCGTAATCGTCATCTGCGTCGGTGGATTCCATCAGCAGAGAGTTTTTTTGTTGCATATAGTAGTAAGCAGCTGCGGCTGCGGTACCTACTGCTGCAGTGAACAGCAGAAATTTGCCAAATTTTTTAGCCATAGGGTTGCTCCTTCCATGTTGTAGTGTATGTAACGGTTCGGAATTTTATACATTTGTCCATACAGTTATATGATAAACCTTATTGCGTAAAATGAAAAGGGATATGTTGCGATATGAATGAGAAATTTTTTGATTTAAAAAAAGAAAAGCAGGATCGTATGATCAATGCCGCACTGAAAGTATTTGCACTGCACGGTTACCGCCATGCCTGTACGGATGATATTGTGAAGGAGGCGGCTATCAGCAAGGGTTTGTTATTCCATTATTTCGGAAGCAAACTGGGTGTATATGCATTTGTCTATGATTACAGCGTCCGTTACCTGTTGCTGGAGTTGTCTACGGCGGTGGATGCGAAGGAGACGGATCTGTTTGCTCTGCTACAGCAGGTGGAATGTGGAAAAATGCATGCCATGTGCGGTTATCCTTATCTGCAGCCTTTTCTGAACCGGGCGCAGACGGAAAATGTCAGTGAAGCATTGCTGGCGGTAGAAGAGAGAAAACAGCAGCTGGAAGATTATCTGGAGTCTGTTTTCGCAAGAGCGGATCTGGGTAAATATGCTTCCGCAGAGGATGCCGTGAAACTTCGTAAAATGCTGGAACTGACCATTAAGGGATTGATGAACGAGAGGATTTTAGAGGATGCTTTTCAGCCAGAGATGTTGTATGAAGAGATCACAGAGTATCTGAACTTAAGCAGAAGGCTGGCGGAACGTTCCACACAGCCCTCTGACGAAGCGTTTTCAGAAAAATAGCATCCTATTTGCATCATAATTTTGAAGAAAATGATAACTATTTAGACATCTTATAGGCGGGATCTGCGGGATATCCGCCTTTTAATTTCTGCATGCCGCGCTGGATGGCATCTTTGGAGTTCTTCCAGTCGGCGTCCTTATTTCGGTAATCGAATTTTTCCACCAGCCAGGATACATCCTCAGAGATCCGCTGCATATTCGCTTCCATGACGGGCAGGAGGCAGTCGTAGAATTCCTGCTTTTCCTTATCGGAGAGCTTGCGGTCGGCGGCTTCACAGAGGTCTCCGAAGTGAGGCAGGCAGAAGCCTTTTCCGTTTATGATCTTATTCCGGAAACTTTCGTCATTTTTCCACAGATAGAAAAAGGTGTCCAGGTATCTTTCATAAGTATCCTTGTACTGGGAACAGATATAGCAGGAGTCCTCTTTTGCGCGGATCCATATACCGATGGTATTTTCACTTCCCTCGGCTTTTTTGAATTTTCCCAGAAGAGAACTTTTTCCGGGACGGAAGGAAGCAAATTCCTGCTGCATTTCCCGGATCATACGCTGGTAGTGCGTTTTCAGGATCCAGGCGTTGCCGAGAGTATTGCCGTAGTCGAACATCTTCTGAAAATGATAGCGGCAGAATCCGGCCTTGTCGGTCTGTTCTCTAATATCCGCTTCCATGTAGGAGGAACCGGAGCCTAAGACGAAGTCTAACAGATCCTGTTCGATACTTCTGTGGATGAAGCAGAAAGGACATTCGTCCTGGGCGTTTACGGCATCATTTAAGGGAATTGTGTATAATTGTTCTTTCATAGAAAACGATCCTTTCCTGACGATATTCTGTCTGTATGAAAACTATTGTAAACGATGTTTGAAATAATTGCAAAAAGATTACTGATTTGTAAAATAATGTCATTTAAAATTAAGAATTGTTTTGTTGTAATACATTTCATTTCAAGCTACTATGATAGTACAAGTGTAAAGCGAAAATAGAAAGATGTGATTTATTTGATATTCAGCAGTATTGAATTTCTGCTGTGGTTCCTGCCGATTTTCCTGATTGTCTATGGAATCACACCGCATAAATACAGAAACCTGACACTGCTTATAGGTAGCATTGTCTTTTATGCAATGGGAGATGCAGGAAATCTTGCACCTTTGATGATTTCCGTCTTATGTAATTATTTTATCGGGCTGCATCTGGCAAAACGCAGCCCCAGGACGTTATGGCGCAAGAGGCTGTTGTTCGTGACAGCATTGAGTATTAACATCGGCATCCTGATCTGGTTTAAGTGCCGGGGAGGTTCTGCAGGACTTCCTCTGGGGATCAGTTTTTATACCTTTCAGATATTGTCTTATCTGATCGATGTATATCGCGGAGATGCAGATAGGGAGTATTCTTTTTTAAAATTTGCAACTTATGTGGTCATGTTTCCGAAGCTGATCTCCGGCCCCATTTCCCGTTATGGTGAGGTGAAAGACAGCCTGTACAACAGGACTTTTACTATGCAGGGACTGGAGGACGGCATGAAGCTGTTCGTCTTAGGACTGGCAGCCAAAGTGCTGTTGGCCGACCGCGTAGGGATCCTGTGGCATGAAGTACAGGTAACCGGATTCGAGAGTATCTCCACTCCGCTGGCATGGCTGGCAGCCATTGCTTATTCCATGGAGATCTATTTTGATTTCTCGGGATATTCGTTGATGGCAATGGGGCTTGGCAGGATGCTGGGAATCGAACTGCCCAGAAATTTCCGCAGACCTTATATGGCCCGGGGGGTCAGGGATTTTTACCGCAGATGGCATATGACACTGGGGCAATGGTTCTGCCGGTATGTCTATATTCCGCTGGGAGGCAGCAGACGAGGGGAACTTTGCACGATTTTTAATCTGTTGGTGGTATGGATGGTGACAGCTTTCTGGCATGGCGCCGGCTGGAACTTTTTCTGCTGGGGCGGATTGCTCTGGATCTGCATTGTACTGGAACGGCAGCTGGGAAGATTAAAATTCGTACATAAAATGAAAGTACTGCCGCACATTTATCTGTGGCTGATCATTCCCGTAAGCTGGATGTGCTTTGCCATTACGGATCTGTCACAGCTGAAGGTCTATCTGGATAAAATGATGTGGCTGGTACCGGGGATCAGCGGCGGCTATGAGGATGCGTGGAAAGCATTGTCTACCTATGGTGGGCTGTTAGTCGTATCCGGGCTGGCATGTACGCCGGCAATCGAGAAGTTGTACGATTACGGCAAGGATAAGATCCTAATGAAAATATTGCTGGCAGCGGTATTCTGGTATTGCGTCTGGAGACTTATATTAGAGGGAAATAACCCATTTATGTACTTTAGTTTTTAGAAAATCTGGATAGGATAGGAAATATGTTACAGAAACTACGACAATGGATAAGAAAATTATCCTTTCCCATCAGTCTGCTGCTTATGGGAGTCCTGTTTTTTACATGGACGGACAACTGGCAGATGTATACGGATCCCCTTCGGGAATTGTATAACAGGGGTGTGCAGCTGGCAGGCGGTGCCCGGATGGGTCATACATCGGAACCCGGACAACAGGACGGAACCGTATCGGGGGATACGGTCCCGGAAGGCACAGAAGATCCCACAGGGGAAAGTCGGACACCGGCAGTCGGAGAGACATCGGCGGATACGCAGACAGAGACAATGACAACGGAGGAACCACAACCGACAGAGCCTTCGGAAGAACTGCCCAAGGAAGTGGTCTACCATACGGTGGATGACAGCTATTTTGATGATGCTGTATTTATCGGGGATTCCCGAACAGTGGGGATGTATGAATACGGTGGACTGGAAGAGACCTCCACATTTTATGCCTCTACCGGACTTACGATTTATAAGATGTTCGATTCGAAAATAGTAGCGGTGCCGGGGCAGAAGAAAAAGATCACGGTGGAAGAGGCACTATCCGAGAGACAGTTTGCCAAGATCTATCTGATGATCGGTATTAACGAGATGGGAACCGGTACGGTGGAATCTTTCATGAAGGCTTACGGGGAGGCAGTACAGCATTTGCAACAGCTGCAGCCCGATGCGGTGATCTACCTGCAGGCGATCATGAAGGTGACCACGGAGCGCTCCGGGCAGGGAGACTATATTACCAATGAGGGCATCGAAGCCAGGAATGAAGAAATCGCGAAGCTGGCGGATGATGAGAAGATATATTACCTGGATGTGAATCCGCTGATCTGTGATGAGACCGGAGGAATGGTGGCATCCTATACTTATGACGGAGTGCACCTGAAGGCCCAGTATATTCCCATCTGGCTGGACTTTTTAAAAGAACATGCAGTGGAATAAATTTTTTCTTGACTGTGGAACGATGAAAAGCTATCATGTAACTAATTAAGGTCACATAGATGTGGGCAGGTAGAGGACTATCTGCCTATCTCTATGCGGCAAATATTACAAGTTCACATGTCTATGACACAGGAGGAGAAAAATGAGCGAGAAGACTACACTCGGCGAAAATGGCATTTACGATGCCAGATCCTTGGGCGTGCCCAAGATGCTTCTGCTGGGACTTCAGCACATGTTCGCAATGTTTGGTGCCACGATTCTGGTACCCATGCTGACAGGTCTGGATGTTTCCACAACACTGTTATTTGCAGGTCTGGGAACTTTATTGTTCCATCTGCTGACCAAGAGAAAGGTACCCGCATTCCTGGGTTCTTCCTTTGCTTTCTTAGGCGGTTATGCCGCAATCGCACCTATGGCAGACGGTGCGGACAATTCCGCATTGCTTCCTTATGCCTGCTTCGGTGTAGCCTGTGCAGGTCTGCTGTACCTGGTATTATCCCTGTTGATCAAGATCTTCGGTACCGGCAAAGTAATGCGTTTCTTCCCGCCCATCGTAACCGGACCTATCATCATTGCCATCGGTCTGACCCTGTCCCAGTCCGCTATCAACAACTGTTCCGCAGACTGGCTGATCGCAGTGGTCGCTATTGCACTGGTAGTGATCTGCAATATCTGGGGTAAGGGAATGGTGAAGATCGTTCCGATCATCATCGGCGTTGTTGGTTCTTATGTGTTGGCAGCTATCTTAGGCCGCGTGGATTTCACACCCGTTGCCGAAGCTGCATGGATCGGACTTCCTATCCACTGGAATGAGACCGCTTTCTGGGCACTGTCCGACGGCAACACTTCTCTGTTAATTACTTCCGTGATCACAATTATGCCGATCGCACTGGCTACCATGGTAGAGCATATCGGAGATATCTCCGCTATTTCTTCCACTGTTGGTGTCAACTATATCAAGGAGCCCGGATTACATCGTACGCTGTTAGGTGATGGTCTGGCTACCATTATTGCATCCCTGTTCGGCGCTCCTGCGAATACCACTTACGGTGAGAACACCGGTGTACTGTCTCTGACCAAGGTATTCGACCCAAGAGTTATCCGTATTGCAGCAGGCTTCGCTGTACTGTTCTCCTTCTCTCCGAAGGTAGCAGCATTGATCGGCTGTATGCCTACCGCTACCTGCGGTGGTGTATCCCTGGTACTGTACGGTATGATCTCTGCAGTCGGTGTCCGTAACATCGTAGAGACTCAGGTAGACTTTACCAAGAGCCGTAACGTTATCATCGCCGCTCTGATCCTGGTATTGTCCATCGGTATCAACTACAGTGCAGCAGGCGCTATCGCATTCCATATCGGCGAGATCACCATCAGCCTGTCCGGACTGGCAGTAGGTGCGCTGACCGGTATTATCCTGAATGCAGTACTGCCCGGCAAGGACTACAAGTTCGATGAGGACAAGCCCGATGACACCGGCGTATGCTTCGCGGTAAAGGGTCAGGAGAACTAAGACATTTTTGCTGAAAATGGCATAAACTGAGCAAAGAAAGTAAGAGAGAGCATCCATGGCAGAAATATAGAGCCATGGATGCTCTCTTTTTCAGTTGTGCGCCTATGGACTCCTCCGGCTGTGCGTCTAAACTTCTGATATCTCTGCGATCACCTGGTCAAGTACCTCAAAATAATTCTCGAAGGTCTTGCGGCAGCATCCGGGATCGTCGATCACGATGCCCTCCGTGCGCAGACCGGTGAGGGCAAACCCCATAGCCATGCGGTGGTCGTCGTAGGTGGCTACGGTACAGGGCTTTGGCGTCCCCGGATAGATGGTGATGCTGTCCTGCGTCTCTTCGCAGCGGATGCCCATACGGGTCAGTTCTGTACAGATGGCATGGATGCGGTCACTCTCCTGGAAACGGATGTGCCCGATGCCTGTGATACAGGTGGGGCTGTCGGCAAACGGTGCGATGGCTGCCAGTGTGATCGCCTGATCGGAACAGGAGGACATGTCCACCGTGATACCATGGAAAGCGGGAGTCTGCGTTCCGGCGTCCGATAAAGCTGAAGGAGGCAGCAGGAGGACTCCCTTTTCCGTATCCTGTGCGGTACATCCCATTTTCTCTAAGATACGCAGGAATTCCACATCTCCCTGCAGACTTTCAAAATGCACATGCTCTACACAGACCGGGATTCCCAGTAACGGTACCATCGCATAGAAATAACAGGCGGCAGAGACATCCGGTTCAATCTGATAATCTAATGCTTGATAATGCTGACCGGCGGGAATACGGAACTGATCCGGCGTGGGACGCTCCACGCAGACTCCGAACTGCTCCATCATCTCCTGCGTCATTTCAATATAAGCCATGCCGTGGGTACCCTCTACCTGAATCGTAAAATCTTCCGAGGATAAAGTAGAAGCTATCAGCAGCGCACTCAAAAATTGACTGCTGTGCCCGATATCGATGGAGATATGATCCTGTCCGAACCCATGAGCGTTCAGCGTAAAAGGAAAATGTCCTTCTTCTCCTTCACAGTGGATCTCACACCCCAATTCCGCCAGAGAGGACAGAAGCGGATCCATGGGACGCCTCTTCATCTGCTCTGAAGAATCCATGTGAAAAACACCTTCCGAGACACCTAACGTAGCTGTCAGAAAACGCGCTGCCGTTCCTGCACTTCCCACATTTAACGCAGCCTCTTCACAGGGAAGCTTTCCTCCCAGTCCTTCTACCGTGACGATACAACTCTCCTCATCCACCGTCGTCTCAAATTCCAGATCCTGCACACACTTAAGAAAATGCCTCGAATCATCCGAGAACAACACCCCACGCAGCGTGGACTTTCCCTCCGCCAGCATCGCCAGAAGAAGACTGCGGTTCGTGATACTCTTAGAACCCGGTACCCGGACTGTCAGTGGGTCAGCGGTTTTTCTTATTTTATGATATATGGTAGGAACGCGGTAAATCTTATCTGCCATGGATTGGTGTTTCCTTCCTTACTTCTTTTAAATATAAAATTATTGAGATAACCCAGTAGCTGACATTGGGGTAAGGGCAAGCAGACTCTAAGCAGGCGTCGGTACTTAGCGTGGGTATTATCCACGCTTATGTACCGCTACGCGCTGCGTCCGAAGCGGAAGCGGGTCTGCGGCTCTTAGCCCCAATGGAGGCTACGGATTAATTACCTAAATCATACCATTTTCCGTTTCACGGCACAACTCTCAAAAATTTTAAAAAATAATGGTTGACATTCCTAGCGGAATAGTATAGTATAAATTCATTACATCCATATCAGATAAGTAGGAAATAAAAACAAACACAATTTTCAGGTTTAAGGAGGATTCTATTATGAGTAAGATTTACACATCCGCAACCCAGCTGATCGGACATACACCCCTTTTAAAGGTGACAAACTACTTGAAGGATCAGAATATCGAAGGCGTAGAACTGTTGGCAAAGCTGGAGTACTTCAATCCCGCAGGAAGCGTTAAGGACAGAATCGCACTGGCAATGATCGAAGATGCCGAGAAGAAGGGTATTTTAAAAGAAGGCTCCACCATCATCGAACCCACCTCCGGCAACACCGGTATCGGCCTGGCAAGTGTGGCTGCAGCCAAGGGTTACAGAACCATTCTTACCCTTCCCGAGACCATGAGTGTGGAGCGTCGGAACCTCCTGAAGGCATACGGTGCAGAGCTGGTACTGACCGAAGGCGCCAAGGGCATGAAGGGTGCCATCGCCAAGGCAGAAGAGCTGGAGAAGTCCATCCCGGGAGCCGTGATCCTCGGACAGTTTGATAACCCCGCGAACCCCGCCGCACATGCAGCTACCACCGGTCCTGAGATTTGGGAAGACACCGATGGCAAGGTTGATATCTTCGTAGCAGGTGTAGGTACCGGCGGAACCGTGACCGGCATTGGTACTTATTTAAAATCCAAGAACCCCAATGTGAAGATCGTAGCAGTAGAGCCTGCAGATTCTCCCGTACTTTCCGGCGGACAGCCCGGACCTCATAAGCTGCAGGGTATCGGCGCAGGATTCGTTCCTTCCGTTCTGAATACCGGCATTTATGATGAGATCTTTACCGTTACTACCGATCAGGCATTTACCACCGGCCGCCTCATCGCTCATAAGGAAGGTATCCTGGTAGGAATCACCTCCGGCGCAGCTCTGTACGCAGCAGCACAGATCGCAAAACGCCCTGAAAATGCAGGCAAAACAGTCGTAGCATTGCTTCCCGATTCCGGTGACAGATACCTGTCCACCCCGATGTTTGCAGAAGCTTAAGACAAAATTTGCAGAACTGGACAGACTTGCATTCTTGTGTTAGAATGTATGGCATGGTACTAGGAATTCAAGGAATTTGCGCTTTTCTTCCCTTAAAAGCACGAACCTGGAATGGAGGAACTTATGGAACCGATCATTCAGATCAAGAATGTAACAAAAACTTTTATTGGTAAAGATAATCAGGTAGAAGCCTTAAAGGGTATCAGCCTGGATATCAACAAGGGAGACATCTACGGCATCATCGGTATGAGTGGTGCCGGAAAATCTACCCTGGTACGCTGCCTGAACTATCTGGAGAAGCCCACCACGGGAACCGTAGTCGTAGAAGATCAGGATCTTTCGACACTGACCGAGGCAGAACTTCGTAAGGTCCGTACAGGCATTGCGATGATCTTTCAGCATTTTAATCTGCTCATGCAGAGAAGTGTTCTGGACAATGTATGCTTCCCCATGGAGATCGTGGGTGTGAAGAAGCAGGCGGCCAGAAAGCGCGCTATGGAACTGCTCGAGATCGTAGGACTGAAGGAAAAGGCAGACTCCTTTCCTTCCCAGCTCTCTGGTGGACAGAAGCAGCGTGTGGCAATCGCAAGAGCTCTTGCCAATACGCCGAAGATCCTGCTGTGTGACGAAGCGACCAGTGCGCTGGATCCCACGACGACCAAGGAGATCCTGAAATTATTACAGGACATCAACAAACAGTACGGCATCACCATCGTGATCATTACCCATGAGATGGCTGTGGTACAGGAGATCTGTTCCCATGTAGCCATTATCGATGCCGGAGAACTGGCAGAGCATGGTACTGTGGAGGAGGTATTCTCCAGACCCCAGTCCGCAGCTGCAAGAAAGCTGGTGTTCATGGTGGATCCCAAGGCAAAGGAAATGTCCGGCAAACGCTGCATCCGCATTGTTTTCACCGAGAATTCTTCATTTGAACCTGTGATCGCCAATATGGTGCTGGAGTGCAAGGCTCCCGTTAATATCCTGTTAGCGGATACTAAGGACATCGGCGGTATCGCCCATGGACAGATGATCTTACAGCTGCCGGAGGATGAAATGGCGGCGAACAAGATGATCCATTATTTACAGGAGAGAAAACTGGAAGTGGAGGAGCTGAAAGACTATGTGGGATAATGCAACGATTATGATGCTGGTGGAAGGCACCTTTGTTACTTTGTATATGACCCTTGTTTCCACATTTATGGGGTATGTACTCGGACTTCCTATGGGAATTGCCCTGGTGATTACCGCACCGAAGGGACTGCGTCCGAACAAGATCATTTATAAGATTCTGGATGTGATCGTCAACATTGTGCGAAGCATTCCGTTTTTGATTTTGTTGATCATGATCATCCCTTTGACCCGTATCATTGTAGGAAAGAGCTACGGTCCGACGGCCACCATCGTTCCTCTGACTCTGGCAGCGGCACCGTTCATTGCCAGAATGGTGGAATCTTCTCTGTTGGAGGTAGATCACGGAGTGATTGAAGCAGCACAGAGCATGGGAGCTAACCTGTGGACGATCATCTGGAAGGTTATGCTGGCAGAATCCAGAACCTCATTGCTTGTGAATGCGACCATTGCACTGGGAACAATCTTAGGCTACTCCGCTATGGCAGGTGCCGTAGGTGGAGGCGGACTCGGTGATATTGCGATCCGATACGGTTATTATCGTTACCAGACCGATATTATGCTGGTGACAGTAGTATTGTTGGTACTGTTGGTACAGCTGCTGCAATATATCGGAATGACGATTTCCAAGAAATTGGATAAGAGAACCCGTTAGGGAAAACGAAAAGATTGAGGCAGATGTAAGGCATCTGATTCAATAGACTAAAATTTTTACCAAAAGATTTAGGAGGAGAAGTATTATGAAAAAGAAAGTGATTGCTTTGATCGCAGTTGCAGCATTGTCCGTGAGCGCACTGACCGGCTGCGGCAGCAACGAAACAGCTGCTCAGACCAGCGAGGCAGCTGCAACAACAGCTAACCAGGAAACCACTGCCCAGACTACCGAGGCAACAGAAAGCAAGGAAGTAGCTGACACCGATACCACTATCAAGGTAGCTGCAAGTGCAGTACCTCATGCAGAGATCCTGGAGGCAGCAAAGCCTCTGTTAGCGGAGCAGGGTTATACTCTGGAGATTCAGATTTTTGATGACTATGTACAGCCTAATTTAGTAGTAGAGTCCGGTGATTTCGATGCAAACTACTTCCAGCATATCCCTTATCTGGAGAGCTTCAACGAGGAGAAAGGTACTCATCTGGTAAATGCCGGCGGTATCCATTACGAGCCCTTCGGACTGTATCCCGGAACCGAGACCAGCTTAGACAACATTGACAATGCAACTATCGCAGTACCCAACGATACCACCAATGAGGCACGTGCTCTGTTACTGTTACAGGATAACGGTTACATCACCCTGAAGGATGGTGTGGGTCTGACTGCTACTACCAAGGATATCGTAGAGAACCCTCACAACATCACCTTCGTAGAGCTGGAAGCAGCACAGGTTCCCAGAACCCTTCCGGAAGTATCCTTCGGTGTCCTGAACGGCAACTATGCTATGGAAGCAGGCCTGACTGTTGCAGACGATGCTCTGCTGTATGAGAGCGATGATTCCGAAGCAGCCGCTACTTATGTAAATGTAATCGCTGTTAAGGAAGGCAACGAGAATCTGCCTAAGATCAAGGCACTGGTAGATACCCTGAAGTCCGATGAGATCAAGCAGTTCATCAATGACAATTATAATGGTGGCGTTATCCCTTACAAGTAAGGTGAAGTGCCAGTAAAGTAATGCGAAAATCCGGAGAGCATTCCGAGGAATGGGAGGAGATTTTTCCGAACAGCATTCGGGTGGATGCTCTCCAGATTTTTCTGTTGTTTCCACAAATCCTATATGAACTATAGGAAAAAGAAAAATAAAGAAAAAATAAGGTAGAATCTGTGGAAACCATAGAAAGATCGGAGCAGTTTTGAACTGCTTTGGAATAAGCAGGCTGATATGAAAAGTGAAACAGAGCAGGAGGATGCTCGGAAATGAGGATAGGATGAAAATTTCAACCAAAGGAAGATATGCAGTACGTGTCATGTTGGATCTGGCATTGAACAACAATGGAGAGTGTATCAAGGTAAAAGAAATCGCTGCAAGACAGGGGATTTCCGAAAAGTATCTGGAGCAGATCATTGCTGTGCTGAATAAGGCAGGATATGTGAAGAGCGTCCGTGGTGCCCAGGGTGGTTACCGCATCGCAAAAGACCCGGCAGATTATACGGTGGGAATGATCCTGCGGCTGACGGAAGGATCGCTGGCACCGGTGGCCTGTCTGGAAGACGGTGCTGACATTTGTGAACGCTGCGATACCTGTGAGACCCTGGAGGTATGGCAGGAGCTGTATAATGCAGTGAATAAAGTAGTGGATGGCGTGACTATAGCAGATCTCGTAGAACGTAGAAAAAAGAGACTGGAGAATCTGGATTACTCCATATAACATGATATCAGGGTCGAAAGACTTAAGCTCGCATAAGGATTGACAACAGCCCGGCAGGTTTTCTGCCGGGCTGTTGTCAGTTTGCAGAGAATGAAAGGGGGGTCATTCCTGCAGAAAAATGTCAACCAAAGGAATGAATGGTTAACAACTTTAGTATATCGGGAGAAGAACCTATTGTCAACGAAAGTCTGATAAAGGTTGACATCCTTTCATCGACAAATATCGCGGAAAACTATCCAAATTTTTATATAGTTATAAAAACTACATAAAAAGATTTAAAATACCATGAAATGAAATGCAAAGTCAAAAACGCATTGCTTTTTACTCTGCAACGTGGTAAGCTAAACTCTGAAAAGAAGCAGAAAGGTGTATGCAATCATGAGTGAAGCATTTCATATTATATCAGACGGTTCCTGCGATCTTCCGTTGGAGCTTACCAAAGAGAAGAATATCACAGTGGTTCCCTTCTATGTATCTTTTGAAGAGGGAAAATATCAAAAAGAAATGGTAGAGATCGGTGTACGTGAATTCTATCAGGAAATGGTGGATCATCCGGATGTATATCCCAAGTCCTCTATGCCGTCCGTACAGGATTACCTGGATGCATTTCTGCCTTATGTCAAAGCAGGAACCCCCATTCTTTGTATCTGCATCACGACCAAATTCAGTGGCTCCATGCAGTCCGCGCTGAATGCGAAGGCGATTCTGGAAGAGGAATATCCCGAAGCACAGATCTATGTCTGCGATTCCACAGTGAATACTGTTCTTCAGGGAATCTATGTACTGGAAGCAGTAAGGCTCAGGGATGCAGGTGCAGGATATCAGGAGAGCATTGACCGCCTGAATGAGATCAAGAGTTCTGGAAGAATCTTTTTCACGGTCGGAAATATGGAATACTTAAAGCATGGTGGGCGGATCGGCAAAGTAGCAAGTGTAGCAGGAAGCCTGCTTGGCATCAAGCCTATCATCACCTTAAAAGAAGGCGAGATCTTCCCGTCCGGTATCGGCAGAAGCCGCCGCAAGACCGTGGACAAGACTATCGACCTGCTACTGGCATATCTGGCAGAGGAGAAGGCAGATATTGCAGATTACAGTATCTGCATAGGATACGGCTACGATAAGGAAGAAGCCGTGGAGTTTAGGGACAGACTGGTAAGCAGACTGAAGGAGAAGGGATACGACATCGACACCATTCCCATTTTCCAGATCGGTGCCACCATCGGCGTACACACCGGACCTTATCCGTTGGGAATCGGTGTCGTGAAGAAATCCATTAGAGAGTAACTCTTAATTTATTCTTTGCAGGCATCTAACAGTTCCTGCACATTTTCAAAAGCATAGTCCGGCAGATACTGGGTATTCGGCTCCCCCTCGGGAGTCAGAATATCCTTTTTTTGTGCCTCGCCGGTGAATAGTACACAGGTGTCCACGCCGCCGTTAATGCCGCAGGCAATATCGGTATACAGACGGTCACCGACTACCAGTGTCTCCTCGGGGGTGAAACCGGATATATCCAGGCATAAGTTTACGACTTCTTTGCTGGGTTTGCCCAAGTAAATAGGCTGTTTATCGGTGGTAGCGGTGATCATATCACAGATCGCACCGCAGTCAGGGATAAAGCCAAAGTCGATGGGGCAGCGCAGATCCGGATTGGTGCCGTAGAAGGGAACGTCCTGGGTGAATAAAACTTTGCAGACTTCCGTAAGCTTGCCGTAATTTAATTCACTGTCGTAGGCAACCACCATGCAGTCGATATTCTCTTCGCAGACCTCGGTGACATGAAGCCCATTTTTACGCAGTTCGGCTACGAAGGAAGCAGTTCCCAGTACGAAGATTTTTTTCTCCGCATAATTTTCCTTCAGAAAACGCAGCGTCATATAGCCGGAGGTGATGAACTGATCCTCTGTGCTGTCCAGGTGAAACGCATCGTGGAATTTCTTCACATAGTCCAGTCCGCTTTTCGTGGAATTGTTGGTAATGTAATAAGCCCTACCACCGATGGCATTGATATAGCGGATCAGATCCGCACTGCCTTCGTACAGGGTATCGCCCACGGCGATCGTTCCGTCAATGTCGAACAGGAAAAGCTTTTTATTTTTCAGACGAGCCAGTTTAGCGGCATCGCTGTATCTATGCTTCGGGTCAAAAGTGTTCATAATGGTCCTCATTTCTGAGCTTGAAATGCTCAGGTTCATGTTAGCAATGAATGTGGTTACTGTCAAGGAAAAGACAGCGCGCGAAGCTAAAATGCACGGAGGGAAAATGAGAGGAGGGAAACGTAAGTGGAATTGCGTAAGCTTTTATGGTATGATAGGCATAGATGTGTGTGGTGGGGTACGCAGTAAAGCTGCCTGATAATGACAAATAAAAAAGGATACGATCAGTGATATGGATGAGAAGAAGGATAAAGGTTTACAAGGAAACGAAAAAATAGAGGAGGCAATTCTGGCATTACAGCAGGAGCCCACGGAAGAGCTTCTGGCACACGCACTGACAGTGGTGCGCAGACGGATGCGGGAGCAGGGGCAGTTCATCGTGGCAGTGGAGCCGCCTTCCGCAGATGTGCAAGAAGCGGTGATGCAGGCAGCCGGAACCGCTATGCGTTTACAGGCGGTGCAGACCTCCGATGGGAAAAAATGGTGGTCGGCGTTCACCGGCTTCGAAGAACAATTAAAAGGAAGCGGCAGTGTGATGTCTACGTTCCTCACGGATATCGAGCAGCTGTTTCGCATGACGCTGACCGCAGAGGGCATTGAAGGTGTGATCTTAAACCCCTGGAACCGGACACTGATGTTAGACAAACATCTCCTCCGTATCATTCTCGGAGAATAATAAAAAAAGGGAGAATCAGAGCATGACAGAAAACTATGAACTGCCGGTGTTGTTCACGGAAGAAGAGCGGAAGGCTTATGCTTCCTGGGGCATCAAAAAAGAGAAATTACTGATGCCGTTTGCCATAGCGACAATCTTGATCTATGCGGTGACGGCGGCATTTGTCGTAATGAAAGTCTGGGGCGTGCGGGACAGTGATCATGTGTTGTTCCAGATGCTGGTGCTGGGCGACTGGATCCCGGAGCTGACGGGGACGCTGGCGATCCTTATGACGATCCTGCTGCTGGGACCGTTAAATTATATACTGGATAAATTGTGGAAGAAACCGGCAGAACCTATGACGCTGATCGTAGAACCGGAAGGAACGAACGTGAAGATTCACAAGGCTCAGACCGGCAGAGAAGAGAATCTGAAGAATCGGAAGATGGCGACGGAGACGGAGAGCTATTCGCTGGCACAGTTGTTCGCTTTCTTAAACCCGAAGGACAACACCATCTGTTATCAGAAAAAATGGTACATAATTGGAGAAAATACCATAGAAAACATATATCCTGCAAAATACAGACATCCCTGGATGGATCACCCGGAAAATAAAGCAAGCGCAATCACAGATGTGCAGAGACTTACGGATATTCTAAAAGGGTACGAAGCGTCCCTGGAGGCTGCCCGCAAGGAACAGGAATGGTTAAACAATCAAAAATAAGAAAGAGGAAAAAGCATGAAATTTATCTCATGGAACGTAAACGGACTGAGAGCCTGCATGCAGAAGGGCTTTTTAGATTTTTTTAAAGAGATAGACGCAGATATTTTCTGCCTGCAGGAGACTAAATTACAGGAGGGACAGATTGACTTAAATCTGCCCGGATATCACCAGTACTGGAACTATGCGGAGAAAAAGGGCTATTCCGGTACCGCCATTTTTACCAAGGAGGAACCCTTGCAGGTGGCCTATGGCATCGGCGTGGAAGAGCATGACCATGAGGGCAGAGTGATCACGGCAGAGTACCCGGAGTTCTATTTTGTGACAGTCTATGTACCGAATGCCCAGCAGGAATTAAAGCGCCTCGATTACCGGATGCAATGGGAGGCGGATTTTCTGACTTATCTGAAAAAACTGGAAGAGAAAAAGCCGGTGATCTATGCAGGAGACCTGAATGTGGCACATGAGGAGATCGACCTGAAGAATCCGAAGACGAATCGCGGCAATGCGGGATTCACCGACGAGGAGCGCGCCTGCTTCTCCAAAGTACTGGAAAATGGATTTATTGACACTTTCCGCTATTTTTATCCGGAGCAGACCGGAATCTATTCCTGGTGGTCTTACAGATTCCAGGCGAGGGCGAAAAATGCCGGATGGAGAATTGACTATTTCGTGGTATCGCAGTGCCTGCAGGACAGACTGGCGGATGCGAAGATCCACACGGAAGTTCCGGGATCGGACCATTGTCCGATCGAGCTTGATATACAGTAGGCAGAAGAATGCAAAAGGAGACCTATGAGCTTACGTTTCTATTTCGGACCTTCCGGGTCCGGCAAGAGTCACAGAATCTATGAAGAGATCATGCAGCGGGCGGCGCAGGAGCCGGGGAGGAATTTCCTGATCATCGTGCCGGATCAGTTCACCATGCAGACCCAGAAGGATCTGGTCATGCGCAGTGACAGAGGCGGTATCCTGAATATCGATGTCTTAAGCTTCGGCAGACTCAGCCATCGTATCCTGGAGGAAGTAGGAACGAAGGAAATGCCTGTACTGGATGACACCGGCAAAAGCCTGGTGCTGCAGAAGATCGCGGCAGATCTGAAGGAGCAGCTGCCTGCCATGGGAAGCCTGTTGCATAAGCAGGGCTATATCCATGAGGTAAAAAGTGCCATCTCCGAATTCATGCAGTACGGCATCAGCACACAGGATATGGATAAACTGATCGCCAGCGCCGAAAAAAGGGGCGCACTGGCAATGAAGCTCAGAGACTTAAAGACTCTGTACCGGGGATTTCAGGATTATATCAGAGACCATTTTATCACCACAGAGGAGACACTGGATGTGCTGCGCAGATCCCTGGTAAAGTCGAAGATCCTTCCGGACAGTGTGGTGGTATTCGACGGGTTTACGGGATTCACCCCCATACAGAACCGTCTGATTCAGGAATTGATGAGGGTGTGCGAGGAGACCATTGTCACTGTGACCATTGGTGAGGAAGAAGACCCTTATCAGATGGACGGCGAGCAGAAATTGTTTCATCTGAGTAAAAAGACAGTGGCGGATCTGGTGAAGCTGGCGGCGGAGGCAGAGGTGACACGAGGGGAAGATGTATTTGTAAAGGGCGGTCCCAACCGTTTCACCGAGGCACCGGCGTTATGTTATCTGGAGCAGAACCTGTTTCGCTATCAGTATGAGCCGTATATGGAGAAACAGCGTGAGATCCGTATGTTCGAGGCACTTTCTCCCAGAGAGGAAGTCCATCAGACGGCATTGTATATCCGGAAGCTGATCCGGGAAGAAGGACTTACTTACCGGGATATTGCTGTGGTCATCGGAGATCTGGAGGGGTACGCTTCCTATGTGGAAACAGAATTCGGGCAGCTGGAGATTCCCTGCTTTATAGACCGGACCAGAGGGATCATCTTAAATCCTATGATCGAATATATCAAGAGCGCGCTGCAGTTGTATATTAAGGATTTTTCCTATGACACAGTGTTTCATTTTCTGCGAAGCGGCATGGTGGACATTTCCAGAGAGGAGATCGATGAACTGGAAAACTATGTGATCCGCACCGGAGCGAGAGGGTATCGCACCTACAGCCGCCTGTTCACACGAAAAACTGAGGAGATGCAGCAAGGCAGTGGGCAGGACGACACAGAGCGGGAGGAAGAGACCCTGGAGCGTCTGAACCGTATCAGGCAGCAGTTTGCGGATACCGTGGAGATCCTGCATATGGCTCCCCGGGCAAAAGCCGGCGAGTATGTGGATCATCTGTATGATTTTCTGGTGCAGAATCAGGTACAGCAAAAGCTTTTGAATTATCAGCAGCAGTTCGAGCAGGAGGGCGACCTGGCAAAAGCCCGGGAATATGCACAGATCTACCGCCTGGTCATGGATCTGCTGGATCAGATCTATGGGCTGTTGGGGGAGGAAGAGATTTCCCTACAGGAATTTGCGGATATTTTAGAGGCTGGTTTTGGCGAGATCACAGTAGGTACGATTCCGCAGAATGTGGATCGTATCGTGGTGGGTGATATGGAGCGTACCCGTTTAAAGCAGGTTAAAGTACTGTTTTTCCTGGGGGTAAATGACGGAAACATTCCGAAAAATGTCTCCAAGGGAGGCATTATCTCCGATATGGACAGAGAATTTTTAATAGAGTCCGGAACAGAAATGGCACCGAGTCCCAGACAACAGATGTACATTCAGAGACTGTATCTGTATCTGAATATGACGAAACCCTCACAACGGCTGTATTTGTCTTATGCCAAGGTAAACAGTGATGGAAAGGGAATCCGTCCGTCTTACCTGATCGATACGGTACGGAAGCTTTTTCCGCAGCTTGCTGTGGAATATCCCCAAAACCGCAGCCGTATCGAACAGATCGAGGGCAGACAGGAAGGTGCCAGATATCTGGCGGAGGAACTGCGGGAATATGCGGACGGAACGCTGCAGGAAGAGGAACGGCAGGATTTTTATCTCATGTACCGTGCCTATGAAGCAGATCCGGAGGGCAGAGACCGTCTGACGGCGGCAGCATTTAGAAGATATAAGGAGAGCGGTCTGTCAAGGATCGTGGCGAGAGCATTGTACGGCAGGCAGCTGGAGAACAGTGTGAGCCGCTTAGAGACCTATGCTGCCTGCGCATGCAGACATTTCCTGCAATATGGCCTGTCTCTGCAGGAGAGAGAAGAATTTGGCTTTGAAGTGTCGGATATGGGAAATGTGTATCATGCGGTACTGGAGAATTTCGCAGGAAAACTTGCAGAATCCGGTCGAACATGGTGGGATTTTGATGAAAATTTTGCGACTCAGGCCGTCAAAGAAGCAGTGGAAGGTTATGCTGCGACCTATGGGGAGACCGTTCTGTACAGTTCCGCGAGGAATGAATATGCTATTACCCGGATGAGCAGGATCCTGACCCGGACGGTGCTGACTTTGCAGCAGCATCTGAAGCAGGGAAACTTTCAGCCGGACGATTATGAGTTGTCCTTCCGGTTTGCGGAGGATCTGGACAGTATTCATGTGGATCTGTCTGAAGAAGAGAAGATGCACCTGCAGGGACGCATTGACCGCATCGATGTATCGGAGGACGCGGAGCATGTCTATGTCAAGGTCATCGATTACAAGTCCGGCAATAAGAAATTCGACCTGGCGGCACTATACTACGGCCTGCAGCTGCAGCTGGTGGTATATATGAATGCGGCAATGGAGCTGGAGAGCAGAAAGCATCCGGATAAGGAGATCGTACCGGCGGCACTGCTGTATTATCATATTGATGATCCTACGATAGAGACTCCGGTGGAACTGACCCAGGAGCAGATCAACGAAGAGATTCTGACAAAGCTTCGCATGAACGGTGTGGTGAACAGCGATCCCGCCGTGGTGGAACGTTTGGATCGATTTTTACAGGACAAGTCCAAAGTCATTCCGGTGGAAAAGAAAAAGGACGGAAGCTTCAGTGCCAGATCCGGAATCTTAAGCCGTGAGGAGCTGCATGTGGTATCTGCTTATGTGGATACGAAGATACGCCAGATTGGCAGGGAGATCCTGGATGGGAAAATAGCGGCAAATCCTTACGAAAAGGGAAATGAGGAAGCATGTACCTATTGTGCCTATAAAAAAGTCTGCGGCTTTGACGGCAGTATTCCCGGATATGAGAAGAGGCAGCTGGAGGATCTGGATAAGCAGACGCTGATGCAGCGGATGCAGGAGACGACGGAAGCGTAGGATAAAAGAAACAGGAACAGAGGTAGCGTATGGGAATGAAATTCACCCCGGAACAGCAAAGAGTGATTGAACTGCATAACAGTAATATTCTGGTATCGGCGGCCGCGGGAAGCGGTAAGACGGCAGTGCTGGTGGAACGTATCATCCGCATGATCTGTGACGGAGAACATCCGGCGGATATTGACAGATTACTGATCGTGACATTTACCAATGCCGCTGCAGCGGAAATGAGAGAACGGATCGCCGCGGGCATCACTGCCAGACTGGAGGCGGATCCCGGCAACGAGCATATCCAGCAGCAGTCTGCACTTCTGCACAATGCGCAGATCACTACTATCGACAGCTTCAGCCTGTTCCTGATCCGGAACCATTTCAATGAGATCGGACTGGATCCGGATTTCCGCGTGGCGGATGAGGGAGAGATCAAGCTGCTTCAGCAGGAAGTACTGGCGCAGCTTTTAGAGGATGCCTATGCCGGGCAATTTGTCCCGGAAGCCCCGGAACAGTTCCATGCCTGTGTGGAGTATTTCTGCCCGGGAGGCAGGGAGAGCGTATTAGAGCAGCATATCCTGAATCTGTCCCGCTATGCGGGAAGCTTTCCCTGGCCGGAGGAATGGCTGGAGGAGCGCAAAAATGACTATGCCGCAGGAGATATGGAAGCACTGGTTCACAGCGATTATGGACAATATCTGACGGAACGGGTAAACCGCACCGTGGAGGGGTGCCTGGAAAAACTGCAGGAAGTAAAGCGGCTGTGTGAACTGCCGGACGGTCCGTATATGTACGGAGAACTGACCGATGCAGAGATCGAACAGCTGGAGAGACTGACATCCTGTAAGGATCTGGAGGAACAGGCGGCCAAAGTTCCTGCGGTGACTTTCGCACGGCTCCCTTCTAAAAAGGACGACAGTGTGGATCCCGCAAAACGGGAACTGGCAAAGGCAATCCGAAACAGTGTGAAGGATACGTTAAGTGATCTGTCAGAGAGCTATTTTAAGACTCCCCTGGAATTGGCAGTAGAGCAGGGAAAAGCCTGCAGGGAGCCGCTTCGGATGCTGCTTGACCTGGTACTGGAATTCGACAGAAGGCTTCTCGCAGCCAAGCAGGAGAGACATCTGATCGACTTTTCCGACATGGAGCATTATGCGCTGCAGATCCTGTTAAAGCGGGAAAAAGTGGAAGAATCTGGTGGCACAGGGACGGATCGTACCGAAACGAAATATCGGATTGTGCCAAGTGACGTTGCAATGGAGTACCGCCAGTATTTTCAGGAGATCCTTATCGACGAATATCAGGACAGCAACCTGGTGCAGGAATATCTGTTAAGCACCATCTCCGGGGAAGAAGAGGGGCGTTACAACCGCTTCATGGTAGGCGATGTGAAGCAGAGCATCTACAAATTCCGTCTGGCGAGACCGGAGCTTTTCCTGGAGAAATACGACACCTATCAGGAGACCGGAGATCTGTGCCGGATCGATCTGGCGAAGAACTTCCGAAGCCGTATCCAGGTGGTGGATGCGGTAAACGATGTATTTTCCCGTATCATGAGCAGGGAGATTGGCGGTATCGCTTACGATGACAAGGCGGCACTGTATCCCGGAGCAGTGTATCCTGCACAGGAGGATCCCGCCTATGGCAGCGAACTGCTACTGATCCGCAAGCCGGAAAAGGGAGAGCGCGAAGAGAGCGGCATCGGAGAGCAGCATGCCGAGGGTGCGGGAGTCCTTGTGGATTACGATAATGTACGACAGTTGGAAGCGCTCGCCATTGCCGCCCGTATAAAACAGTTGAAGGGCAGTCTGAAGGTGATGGAGAAATCCACGGGAGAACTGCGTCCGGTGCGGTATTCGGATATGGTCATCCTGCTTCGCACCACCAGCGGCTGGGACGAAGAATTCAAAAAGATACTGGAACAGCAGGGAATCCCTGTCTACATCACATCTAAGACCGGATATTTTGGGGCGCTGGAGGTGCAGGAGCTGCTGCAGTTTTTGCGGGTGCTGGACAATCCAAGGCAGGATATCCCGCTGTTTGGCGTGATGCAGTCCGTCTTTGGTGGATTCACCCAGGAAGAGATCGCGCAGATCCGCAGTGGCGGGGAAGGGCATTCCAGAAAACGGATGACACTGTATGAGGCACTGAAGGAAGTGGCACAGAGCGGCCGGACAGAAGACACTGAACTTTCTATAAAAGCGAACGATTTCTTACAACGTATCGATCACTACCGCAACCTGACGCCGTATACCTCCATTCGCGACCTGTTGCAGCGGATCCTGGATGACTATGACTATCTGAATTATGTGACGGCACTTCCCACCGGCAGCAAACGGCGTGCAAATGTAGAGATGCTGCTTACGAAGGCATCCGCTTTCGAGAAGACCAGTTATTTCGGACTGTTCCACTTTATCCGTTACATGGAGCAGCTGGAAAAATATGACGTGGATTACGGTGAGGCGGACACCCTGGATGAAAATGCCGATGTGGTCAGGATCATGAGTATCCACAAAAGTAAGGGACTGGAATTCCCGGTGGTATTTGTCTCCGGACTGTCGAAACGCTTCAACATGCAGGATGCAAACCAATCTCTCATCGTGGACATGGATCTGGGAGTTGCGGTGGATTATGTAGATTCCGTACGGCGTATTAAAAATAAGACTCTCCGCCGGGCAGTTCTGTCTGCAAAAATGAAGGAAGATAATCTGGCGGAGGAATTACGTGTGCTCTATGTGGCACTGACCCGTGCCAGAGAAAAACTGATCTTAACCGCGGTATTGGACAAGGCTGACGAAAAGTGGGAGCTGGCGCAGATGACCGGACAGGAGAGGCTGACTTATCTGGATTTCTGCGAGGCGGGAAACTATATGGATTTCCTACTGCCGATCCTGCCGAAGACGGGAATCACGGTGAAGACACTGAGAACGGAGGACCTGGCGGCAGAGGAACTCGGAGAGCAGCTGCGCATGGGCGATCGCAGAGAACAGCTGCGGCTGATAGCCTGTGGAGAGACACCTTTGACCGGGGACCCGGAAGAAAATGAGCGGAAGCTTATGCATCTGCGGGAGCGTTTTGCTTATCAATATCCACATCCCGGGTTACAAAAGTTGTATACCAAGACAACAGTGTCAGAGTTAAAGATCGCAGCCATGGCGGAAAAGGACGAGGCGGCATTCCATACCTTTGAAGAAAAAGAAGTGGTTCCCTATATTCCGGGATTCCGCAGAGAGCAGGAGAAGGTCAGCGGAGCAGTGCGGGGAAATGCTTTCCACCGTGTCATGGAGCTTCTGGATTTTATGTATGTATTTGTCGAATCAGGACTGTTTGAAAAATGCCCCGGAGATTATGAGACATACCGTAAGAGACTGGACGCGGAGAGACTTAAGAACCGGTTGGAAGAATTCTTACAGCGGGAAACGGTATCTTTACGCCTGACGGAGGAATATGCCAAAGCAGTCAGTCTGCCGAAAATCCTCAATTTCCTGGAGCAGGAGCTGGCATACCGCATGTGGCGTGCGCAGGAACAGGGGCTTCTATATAGAGAGCAGCCCTTTGTGCTGGGCATTGATGCGAAACGCCTGGATCCGGATCTGCCCGAGGGAGAAAAGGTGCTCATTCAGGGTATTATCGACGTCTTTTTCATAGAAGACGGTGAGATTGTTCTGCTGGATTACAAGACCGATGTGATCGACTCCCTGGAAGCTCTCTGGAACCGCTACAACGTCCAGATTCAGTACTATGAGGAAGCGTTGACGAAGCTGATGCAGATGCCCGTGAAGGAGCGGATCCTGTATTCCTTCTATCTAGAAAAGTATAAGTAAAAACTAAAAATCAACGAAATGAAAGATGAAATTTGATATAAGTAAATGAAATGTTGATTCTTTCCGCGGAACTTGTTATACTTATAATGGAAACGGAGGTTGAGACTATGTATGCTATGGAATTTGCACAGGTCGGAGAGAATATACAGCATCTTTTGGATGAGAGAGGTATGACACAACAAAATCTTGCGGAGGCATTGGGAATTTCCAAACAAGTCGTGAACAAGATTATAAAGGGGAATAAAGCTATTAATGTAAAGGAAATTGCAGAGATAGCACAGATACTGGGAGTTTCGGCGGATGATTTATTGATGGTAAGAGATACGAACACTGCACCTGACAGCTTAAGCTTTATGGGAACGGTACAGGATGAGGATACATTACAAAAGATCAACCGGATCAGAGAAGCGATCGATGAAATCCATATGTTGGAAGGGGTATTACATGATAAATGAATTGAATGAACTGGAAGTAAGAGAGATCAAGAATCTTGCAAAGGAAAAGTTGGGACTTTGCAGTAAAACGAATGATATTATCGGAACACAGATTTTTTCCATACTAAGTATGTATGCACGGGTAATCTATTATCCCCTGGGACAGGAGGCTCCATGGGGATTTACCCGAATCAGCGGTTCCAGAGACGATGCAGCTCTGGAAAAGCCTTTTGTAGCTATTAATTCGTCTATTTCTATGGATCGTCAAGTCTTTGCGGCAGCGCATGAGTTATACCACATCTGGTTTGAACAAAATCCTGATATTTTACCGGCAGATTTATTAAATGAACAGAACAAAGAAGTGAATGAAAAAAAGGCAAATCGGTTTGCAGCAGAATTTTTGGTGAGTGAGCAGTTGCTTTGCCAGGAAATTGAACTTTATCAGATACAGGAAATTACAATTAAAAACATTTTGCAATTGGCCGCTTTATTTACTGTTCCTTACCGAACCATGGTAAAAAGACTGTATGAGATCAGACGGATTACACAGGCACAGCAGATAATCTTTTTAAACGAGACAGAAGAAAACATTGAGATATATTCCAAAAAATATTCTATTCCAAAACAGGCGGCAGATGAGCGGGTAACATTGGATAATCTCACGGAACTTGCGGTGGAAGCTTATGAAAAGGGATATATCACTTATGAAAAGCTGGAATATTTATTAGAATTCAGTAATCTGATTCCGGCGGATCTGGGAATAAAAAAGAAGGATTCCTAATATCGCTATCTTTATGATATTTTACCGATGGTTGCGGCACATATCTATATGCATACGCATGCACATGGGGAGGTTATGATGCCCTCCAGTGCCATACAGCAGTTAAATGAACTTATTGCAGAAGGAAAAGTAGTCCTTGTAAATGAATGTAATCTTAAAATGGCAGATAAGGCAGTGTATGCTGCAACTTATGAAAATCTTGCCAAAGTGATGATAGATTCACGCAGACCTAATAAAAATAAGGGAGAAGTATGTTCTCTGGCGTATGCAAAGGCAACCGGAATTCCGGTGTTTGCGACAGATGAAATGAATCTCCAGCCAATCATTGATACACAGTTGAACACGGGAATAGATGATATTACCTGTATACGAATCGTGGACATTATTGAAAAGGCATATCAGGGTGAAATCGCAGTACCGAGAAAAGTTTGTAAGGCACTTTGGATCATTTGCGGAAAACTGAAGGAAACATTCGACCGGGAAATCTGGCCGTTAGAATAAAAAGGAGCTATCCATAATGGATATCTCCTTTCAGACTGTAGACAAAGCTCCTTCCTGTGAGGGAGCTTTGTCTACAGTCTGTTTATTTATCGTTATCATCTCTTTTCCGAATCATGCCTCTTACTTTTTATAGTACCATCTTCCTGTATAGGGTGCAAGTCGTCACTGATGGTTCGTATAAATAATTTTACGCGTTTTTGCTGTATTTTTAAAGGTGCAAGATTTGTATAATTCCGATAATTGTAGTATACTGTACGAAAAGAATTTTCGTAACACATCAGTTCACCATGTATTACAGAAAAGAGGTTATATTTCAAATGAAAAAGCAAAGCAAAGTAACCAGTCAGTCTGCCATGCTGCAGCAAAACACAAGATCAACCTATCGGATACTGATCATCAGCATCGTTATGCTGATCCTGTTCATCGGATCCAACATGTATCTGAGCCGGATCAATTCCCAGCAGCTGGAAGCTACCATGTATCTGAACCAGTATCGTCTGGGTTCCAAGACGCTGACCGCTGCCGTACAGTCTTACGCAGTCACCGGAGACCAGACCTACTATGACAATTATATGAAGGAATTAAACGAGGACAAAAATCGTGACATTGCCTGGGAAGGTCTTCAGAAAGACGGTCTGACCGACAATGAATGGGCACTGTTAAACCATATTGCTGAAATGTCCAACGGTCTGGTTCCTCTGGAAGAAGAAGCCATGGATAAGGCCGGTTCCGGAGATACACAAGCAGCTATTTCTTATGTATTTGGTGAGGAATATGAATCTACCGTACAGGAGATCACTGCAACCACAGATAATTGTATCAATGATATCCAGGCACGTATGGCTCAGAAGCAAAATACTCTGAATCTGATAATGATCACTACCATGGTGATTTTCATTCTCTGCTTCCTGACCATTGCCCGCAAGATTGTCACCACACTGACCTTTGCAAAACAGGAACTGCTGATTCCCATTGTAAAAGTATCCGAGCAGATGAAAGTACTTGCGCAGGGACATTTTGACAGCCGTCTGGATCTGCCGGAGGATGACAGTGAAGTCGGCATCATGGTGCAGGCCGTTCATTTCATGAACGACAACTTTACCAAGATGATCACCGAGATTTCCGAGATCTTAGGTCAGATGGGTCAGGGCAATTACCGTGTAGAGCCTACGGAAGAATATGTCGGTGACTTTGTACAGATCAAGGATTCCATGGTGAAGATCATTGCCGATATGAAGAAGACACTGTCCACCATTCAGGTCAGCGCACAGGAGATCGATGGTGGTTCCGAGCAGCTGGCACAGGCAGCTACCGATCTGGCAGAAGGTTGTACCGCACAGGCCTCCAAGATTTCCGAAGCATCCCAGATGATCGACGCTATGGCAAAGAGTATTGAAGAAAAAGCCAGAGTTGCACAGGAGACCGCAGATATCTCCAAGCAGTCCGCACAGACGGTTGCTGATGGCAATGCCAAGATGCAGGAACTGAAAGTCGCAATCGGTGAGATCAGTAAATGTTCCGAGGAGATTCGTTCTATCATTCAGGTCATTGAGGATATCGCTTCCCAGACCAACCTCCTGTCACTGAATGCCTCCATCGAGGCTGCCCGTGCCGGAGAAGCAGGCCGCGGATTTGCTGTCGTAGCCGAGCAGGTCAAGAATCTGGCGGAACAGTCCACCGAGGCTGCCGGAGAGACCACAAAGCTGATCGAGAGCACCATCGATGCTGTCAACAAGGGAATCGCCATTGCAGAAGAAACCGAAGCCAGCATGGATCAGGTAATGGAAGAAGCCGAGGCTTCTACCAAGCGTATGGTTGATATGGCACAGGCCCTTCAGGCTGAAGTGTCCAGCGTCCAGCAGATCGATGAAAACATCGCTCATGTGGCCGGAATCGTGGACAACAACTCCGCATCTTCTCAGGAGACCGCCGCTGTCAGCGAAGAACAGTCCGCACAGGTACAGACTATGGTACAGCTGATGCATCAGTTCCAGATCTAGTTTTCAGAATGATAAAGCCTGAGTGCTTCTAAAGAAGCCTCAGGCTCAGACTGTAAACAAAGCTCCTTCCTGTGAGGGAGCTTTTCTTGTGTCATGACTGCAAAAATTATGTACTTACAAGCATATAAGAAGTAGTGAAAATGCCGTATTTACGGGACTTTTCACTACTTTTTTGGTATAATGAAAGTATCAAAGTAAAGGCGGTGTTTCCTATGATGACACAATCTGCTGCGCCTGATTGACCAGACAATCGACTGGAGTTTTATCTAAGATCTTGTGATCGATAAATACAGTGCAGACAATGGCCGCCCCAGTATGGATCCGGTCATGCTCATTAAAATTCCATTCATCCAGTATCTGTACGGCATCCGAAGCATGCGCCAGACAGTAAAAGAAATCGAAGTCAATGTCGCATACCGATGGTTCCTCGGTCTGGAAATGATGGACAAGGTTCCCCATTTCTCTACGTTTGGCTTCTGGAGTGCTGACCCAAAGCGTTTTGTCTACAGTCTGAAAGGAGATATCCATAATGGATATCTCCTTTTACATACGAATGAAATTATGCGGTGATCACAGTGCCTGCCTTGCCCTTAATGGCATCCTTGACATGATCCATGGAGGTGATCAGTACTTTGCCGGCAGGAACCTTCTCCAGATAAGAGATAGCTGCTTCAATCTTGGGAAGCATGGTGCCTTCCTCGAACTGTCCTGCTGCGATCAGATCCTTTGCTTCTGCTATGGTGAGAGTCTCCAGTGCTGCCTGATCCTCCTTACCGAAATTCTTATAGACATAGGGAACTGTGGTCAGGATGATCAGCTCGTCACAGCTTAGGTCGGAAGCAAGCTTGCCGGCGATGGCATCCTTCTCGATGACTGCGGAAGCACCCTTCAGCGCATGCTTCTGCTCGATCACGGGGATTCCGCCGCCGCCACAGGCGATAACTACCTGATCTGCGGCTGCCAGCGCACGGATGGCTTCGATCTCTACGATATCGATAGGCTTGGGGGCAGCAACGACACGGCGGAAGCCCTTGCCGGGATCTTCCTTGACATAATTGCCCTTCTTTACTTCAATCTCAGCATCTTCCTTGGACATGTAACGACCAATGACTTTGGTGGGCTCATAGAAAGCCTCATCATAAGGATCTACCGTGACCTGGGTGAGGATGGTGCTGACCGGCTTAGAGATCCCGCGGTCCAGAAGCTCGGCACGAAGAGAGTTCTGGATATCATAGCCTACATAACCCTGGCTCATAGCGGAGCAGACACACATAGGTGCTGGGGTATAGTCGATGTACACACGGCGTAACTCGGTCATGGCCTTATGGATCATGCTGACCTGCGGACCGTTACTGTGGGTGATCGTCAGCTGATAATCTGCCTCCACCAGGTCTGCCAGTGCCTTGGCGGTTACTTTTACCGCATCCCACTGCTCGGTAGTGGTATAGCCCAGGGCATCATGTCCCAGAGATACGACAACTCTTTTTTTGCTCATAAGATTACCTCTCTATATGTATTTTCCTAAGAATTTCTTCGTCAAAAGATGTTATCAGTATAACATATTTTCTCCAGGGTGTATAGCCATTTCTATACAATGAAACCTTCCAGAATCGTAGTCAGCTCTTCTGAGCGGGCTGCCAGTGCGGAAGTGGCTTTGTCCAGATCCTGAATGGACTGCAGCTGTTTTTCGGCAGCAGTCTGTACATTGGAGGACCCGGCAGCAGTTTCTGCGGATACTGCGGAGATACCGGAGATGGCGGACAGAGTAGTGCTGCGCTGGTGCTCCATTTCCGTCACGCCTGCATTGATCTGCTGCAGGAATTTCAGAAGCTCTGTTACCTTGGAATCTATCTCACGGAAGGAGTCTGTGGTACTGCCAACGGACTGGTTCTGATCCGCTACAATGCCTTTGGCCTGTCTGGCAACCTGCGTAGCTTCGTCAGTGGTAATCTCAATCTCTTCGATGATCCGGGAGATCTCACCGGAGGAGTGCAGGGACTGATCCGCCAGCTTCTGGATCTCCTGAGCGACCACTGCGAAGCCTCTTCCGGATTCTCCGGCTCTGGCAGCTTCAATGGAAGCGTTAAGGGACAGAAGGTTGGTCTGCTCTGCAATCTCATTAATGGCTTCAGTGATGGAACCGATGGCTTTGGATTTCTCGTTCAGCCTGCCAATGGTATCTACAATGTTGGAGGTGATCTGCATGGTGGAAGAGGTGTTCTCCTTCAGATGCTCCACGGATTCAATACCGGTATGGATCGCAGCGGTGGTGCCGGTGGCAAGCGCACTGATCTGGTCAGAATGTGAGGATACGCTGCCGATGGTGTCGGACAGAGAGTCCATCTGCTGCAGGCAGTCCTCAGAGCTTTCATCCAGTTTTTCAATACCCTGGCGCATTTCACCTACCTGATTCTGGATATCCCGGGAGGTCGCCAGGAAATGTGAGGAAGCCGCAGACATATCTGTGGCAGCCCGGGATAATTCTTCATTGACATCCTTCAGCCCGGATACAAGCTTCTTCATGTGTGCGATCATATCACAGATACCCTCAGCTAATAGCTGGAATTCGTCATTGCGCTTGGAGTGGACTTCGATCGTCAGATCTCCGTCAGAGACTTTTTTCAGCCGGCGGATAAAATAGTAGATGGAGCCGCCATACTGCCCGGCTAACAGAGACCCCAGTAGGATTGCCACGGCACTTGCTGCAACGACAAGGATCAGAGACACATTTTTAATCTCCGCTGTCTGACCGATGATATTTGCCTGAGGGATCAGGGCACAGATCATGGCATTACGGGCACCGATCTTGGAATAGAGAAAGAGATATTCTGCGCCTGCCTCTTCCACATAGGAGGAGCCGTTCTCTTCCTCAGAGGCAAATGCCTCATCTACATAGGATTTGCCGACAAAGGTATTTTCTGCTGCCATATCGGAGCTAGAGGAGAGGTATTCGATGCCATCGCAGGTGACAAAGCCTACGAGACTGCCCTCGCCGCCATCCAGGGAGGATAAGGAGGTATCCAGGACACTCGGTTTGAAATCAATGATCAGGATCGCCGGAGCATTGGAGAAATATCTGGCGAGGCGGACACTGTATTTGGAGGAATCCGTGCCAAGCTTTGCATCGACCTCGGACTGGTTGCCGAAAAGGTAATATTTTGCCTTGTCCGCAGATAAGATCTGACCCTGGGAGCTTTCAAGGTACGCACTTAAGAGACCGGTCTCCTTCGTTTTCGTGGTAGAGATCGTCTTCTCCTTGTCAGAGAGCACGTAAATATTGGAGAGCAAGGCATCCGTGGTCACGGCTTTGATAAAGGTGTCTTCATAGGTGTTTGGAGTATTGTACAAGGTAGTGGCATCGCTATCATATAGACCGTTCAGATATTTCTTCAGGGTATCTTCATTCATATATCCCTTGTAGTTGGACTGGACCGTGTCAAAAGAAAGCGTCAGGTACTGATTCATCATGCTGACGGTCTGGTCCACGGAGTCGCGGTAGGTTGAGATGATCTGTGTGGTAGCCTTCTGATAGGATACGAAGCCTAAAACAATGATGAAGACCACAGGGATCAGAAAAGCGAAGATCAGCTTAAAGCGTATCCGATTCCAGAGAGGGATAGGGTTTTTCTTGGTATTTTTTGTCAAAATAGACACCTCCGATGCAGATTTAGTATTAATGGATACATTTTACCAAAGTTTTGTCCAAATATCTACATTAATGTGAAAACGATTTCTTAAAATGAGCCTCTTTCATAGGTTTTAATAGGCAGGAGCGCTTTTGCTTTACATAATATGTTACAAAGTATTATAATGATGATACCAGGGTCAAAAGGTCTAAGCTTACATGAGCTTGCTCATCAGTGGGTGAAAGACCTTGGGTAGGATTTTGGGAGTGCACAGCACGAAGTAATGGCAGGAAGGAAACAGGGATCGATATGCAGAAAAAAGAACGTATGGCAAATCTGGAAGTACTGCGCTGTGTGGCAATGATGATGGTCGTGGTGCTGCACTATCTGGGCAAGGGAGGACTGTTGCCGGATCTGACAGTGCCTTTATCAGTGCAGGATATGGCAGCCTGGCTGTTGGAAGCATTCTGTATCGTAGCCGTGAATGTGTATATGATGATCAGTGGATACTTTTTATGCGAAAGCTCTTTTAAACTGAGCAGGCTGCTTACGTTGTGGCTGCAGCTGTGGCTGTATTCTGTGGGCATCGGTGTGCTGGCGGTGGTGACAGGGATCGTTCCCGCGGCGGAAGTGAGTACGCATTATTATCTGACATTATTGTTCCCGGTGACCATGGGGCATTACTGGTTCCTGACAGCGTATGTATTTTTATATATCCTGTTACCCTTCGTGGGAATCGGGCTCAGACGGATGACGAAGCAGCAGTTTCAGGTGGCCGTGGTGCTGCTATTTGCTGCATTTTGTCTGATAAAATCCATTCTGCCCTTCCGGTTGGAGGAGGATAGCAAGGGCTATGACTGCATCTGGTATCTGTGTGTGTTTTGTGCAGCCGCATATCTTCGCAGATTCGGAATTCCTTTTTTACAGAAAAAATCCCGGGCGCTGTTGCTGTATCTGATCGGCGTCATCGGAACTTTCGGAGAGGCAATGCTGCTGCATTTATTTTATCTGCGCACCGGCAGCCTGGAACTGATTCTGAAGATTCCTTATGAATATAATCATATATTCCCGTTCTTAGCTTCCGTTGGGCTGTTTTGCCTGTTCCTGGACAGTGATATCCGGGGGAAGATCGGCAGCGTGGCGGTGAAGATCGCACCCTATACGTTAGGGGTGTATCTGTTGCATGAGAACCTTGGGGTGCGTTATGCATGGCAGAAGTGGCTGGGCTCGGATCGCATAGACGGTGCCGTATCGTTGCTTTTATGGACTGTCATCGCAGTGATCGTGGTATTTGTATTGGGAATTCTGGTAGATGTTATCCGCAAAAATATCTGTGGCGGATTGCATAAGATATTCCTGCACATTCGTCCTTATCGTGTGCTTACGGAAAAAATCCAGGCAGTAGATAATATGTTCAAAAGAGAGGTATCATAGTGACAGATAACGTAAAAAATAAAATGGCGGGAACCGGCGGTCAGAGTCATAGGCGATTCTGGGAGTTCGTATTCGTGGCTGTTCTGGTACTGTATCCCCTGCGGCATATAGCCTGGGGGCTGGATCTGTGGGATACCGGCTACGGCTATGCGAATTTTGAATATATGGGAACCAGGCATATGGATCCCATGTGGTTGTTTTCCACTTATCTGACCACTGTCATCGGACATTGCCTTAGTCTGCTGCCCGGAGCGAAGACACTGATCGGCATGAATTTTTACACGGGCTTAGGTATCAGCCTGCTGGCGGTTCTGGGCTATTATTTTTGTACAAAAGTGCTGAAGATACCAGCCGGGCTTGCCTTTTTGGGCGAATTTACAGCAGTAAGCTTTTGCTGGTGCCCTACGGGATCTTTTTATAATTATGTGACCTATATATTTTTCCTGATCTCCGTGATCTGTCTGTATCTGGGACTGTCCCGGGGAAAAGGAGGTTTACTGTTTGCCGCAGGAGTGGCACTGGGCTGTAACGTGCTGGCAAGGTTTTCCAATCTGCCGGAAGCGGCGATGATCGTAGGTGTGTGGGCATATGGAATCATCTGCTGGCTGGAAGAGCAAAAAAGCATTGCGCAGGATTGTGTTGACGTTGCGGGAAATGCGGAAACGGAAAATAAGGAAGCACGAAAAAAGGCAGCAGGCAGGAGGTTTCGTAAGAAGCTGTTGCAGGATACCGGTATGTGCCTGGCGGGGTATCTTACTGCACTGCTGGTATTATTCGGTTACATTCAGATCCGTTATAGCATGGATGAGTATGTAAGAGGCATTCAGAGGCTGTTTTCCATGACGGAGGTAGCAACGGATTATACCGCCGCATCCATGATCCTGGGGATGTTCGACTGGTATCTCCAGAATCTGTACTGGGAGCTTAGGATGTGCGTCTTCCTGATCGCGGGAATGATAGCGGTGGGATTTTTGGAATTCGCCGCAGCTAGTGTAAGAGACTCTTATGCAGGGAAGGACACGATAAAAAAGGCGCTGCGGATCCTGGAATGGGTCGTAAGTGCGGTACTTGCTGTGATCATGATATTCTGGCTGTACCGGCAGGGGTTCTGCGCTACGGAATATACGAACTACGGTGCAATTATCTGGCCCGGCGTAACGTTTTTAACGCTGACGCTCCTGGTGACGCTGTGGCGGATATTCATGCCTTCCGCACCGGGGGAGGAAAAGCTGCTCAGCGGACTGATCTTCCTGATCGTACTGATCACTTCTCTTGGAAGTAACAATAAGCTTTATCCCAGCATGAATAATCTGTTCCTGGCATTGCCTTATATGTATTGGCAGTTTTACCGGTTCTGCAAATATGCCGGAAGCTTCCGATGGAAGCGGATGACCATATCCCCGATTCCTGCAAAATGTCTCTTTGGTGGTTTTTTTCTGTTATTTTTTATCCAGGTGGGATTGTTTGGCAGAAGCTTTGTATTTGCCGAGGGTACCGGTGTGCAGGAGCTCAGTGCGCAGGTGACCAATAATGAGACTTTGAAGGGTGTGTGGATGAGTGAGGAACGCGCCGGATGGATGCAGGAGATCTCAGAGTATGTGAATACCGGAGGACTTGCGGGAAAGGATGTGCTGCTCTACGGTCAGATCCCGGCCTTGTCCTATTATCTGCAGATGCCTGCGGCATTCAATCCCTGGCCGGATCTGGATTCCTATCAGATCGCACAGCTGGAAGAGGATATGCATAAGATGCAGGAACGGATGGACGAGGATGCGACTTATCGTCCGGTGGTACTGTTAGAGAAAAAATATGCCGTGTATCTGGAAGCGGGAGAGAATGCTCTGGAAGCATTACAGCCCACGGAAAAAGAACGGAGTCTCATCGTGGATAATGCCAAACTTTTGTTGATCGGTGAGTTCATGGATGCATATGGATACGAGAAAACCTTTGAAAATGAGAAATTTGTGATTTTTGAATAAAAACAGAAAACAAATCCCCGGGAGATTTTCATCTTCCGGGGATTTTGAAGTTTGAATTCAATGTCTTATAACAGCTGTAAGCCGTTCTCTTTTGCAGTCTCCATAACTTCATCGGACCACAGAGAACACTGTACTTCGCCGATATGAGCTTTTCTTAAGAAGAACATACAGATACGGGACTGACCGATACCACCGCCGATGGTAAGAGGAAGCTCACCGTTAATGACTGCCTTGTGATAAGGAAGTTCGGCACGTTCGGGGCAGCCAGCCTTCTGTAACTGGTCTAACAGAGCCTTTTTGTCTACACGGATACCCATGCTGGACAGCTCCAGAGCGATATCCAGGACCGGATAATATACCACGATATCCGCATTCAGGGACCAGTCATCGTAGTCCGGGGCACGACCATCGTGAGGCTTACCGTTCTCTAGGGTCTCGCCGATCTGCATGATGCAGACAGCCCCCTTAGCCTTGGCAATGTAGTATTCGCGTTCCTTCGGAGAATAATCAGGGAACATTTCCTCCAGTTCACTGGTAGTTACGAAGAAGATGTCGTGAGGAAGGATCTCCTCAATGTAATCGTAATGGATGGACATATATTTCTCCGTCTTGCGCAATACTTTGTATACGGTGCGGACGGTCTCCTTCAGAGTTTCCAGATTCCGTTCATCCCTGGTGATGATCTTCTCCCAGTCCCATTGATCTACATAGATAGAGTGGATGTTGTCGGTGGTCTCATCCTGGCGGATGGCACTCATGTCGGTGTAGAGTCCCTCACCGGGTTTGAAACCATACTTCTGCAGGGCATAGCGCTTCCATTTGGCCAGAGACTGTACGATCTCTGCTTCGCGGTCTCCCTGCGCAGCAATATGGAAATTTACAGGACGCTCCACACCGTTTAAGTTATCGTTCAGTCCGGATGTGGGATCCACAAATAAAGGAGCTGATACGCGCAGCAGGTGCAGGCGCTCTGCTAACAATCCCTGGAAAAAGTCCTTCACTGTCTTAATGGCAACCTGTGTCTCGTACAGGTTCAGCTGAGACTTATAATTTTTAGGTATGACAATATCTGACATACTGACCTCTCATTCTGCCGCCTGGCGGCTTGTGTTACAAAATACTCCTATATTATTTAACTGCGAAACGCATGATTTTGCAAGCCTTTTTTCGGAAAAAATAACCACTTGCAAAAATCGAACGTATGTGCTAATTTAGATACATAGCAGAACAAATGTTCTGATTATGGAAATTTCCGGTAAGAGGAGGTGATAACTTGGAATATCTTATACAAAATGGGGAATTGTCCATCATGCAGAAGCTGGAGATCCTGACGGATGCAGCTCGTTTTGATGTAGCATGTACGTCCAGCGGTGTGGAGCGTAAGGGAGACGGGAAGCATATGGGGAACTGTGCGAAGGCAGGGATCTGTCACAGCTTTTCTTCCGACGGCAGATGTATTTCTTTACTTAAGATATTGATGACCAATGAATGTATCTTCGATTGCAAATATTGCCTGAACCGGAAGTCCAACGATGTCCCCAGAGCCACTTTTACCCCGGAGGAGATCTGTACACTGACCATGGAGTTCTACCGACGGAATTATATCGAGGGACTGTTCTTAAGCTCCGGCATTGTACAGGATCCTACGTTTACCATGGAATTATTATACCGGACCATTTGGCTGCTTCGGAATCACTACCATTTTAATGGCTATGTCCATGTGAAGGCGATTCCCGGGGCAGATCCGGAGCTGGTGCAGCGGATGGGGTACCTGGCAGATCGTATGAGCGTGAACCTGGAACTCCCTACAGCGGAGGGACTTCGGACACTGGCACCGAATAAGCACCGGAAGAATATTCTGACCCCCATGCGGCAGATCCAGAACGGCATCCATGCGAATAAGGAGGAACTGATCCTGTACCGTAAGAGTCCCCACTTTGTATCCGGTGGACAGTCTACCCAGATGATCATTGGTGCGACGCCGGAGACGGATTATCAGATTTTAAATGTGGCGGAGAGCCTGTATCAGAAGTTTGAGTTAAAGAGAGTCTTCTATTCTGCGTTTGTAAAAGTCAACGAGGACAAAAGCCTGCCGGCGCTTCCGGGAGGACCACCGCTTCTGCGGGAACACCGTCTGTACCAGGCGGACTGGCTGCTCCGGTTTTATGGATTTCGGGCAGAGGAACTATTGGATGAGAGAAGACCGTATTTTAATGTCATGTTAGATCCCAAGGAGGACTGGGCAGTGCGGCATCTGGAATGTTTTCCGATGGAGATCAACAGAGCACCTTATGGGGATCTGCTTCGGGTGCCGGGGATCGGCGTGAAGAGCGCCAGGCGGATCCTTGCAGCCAGGCGGAGTACGAAGCTGACTTTTCAGGATCTGAAGAAGTTAGGAGTGGTATTAAAGCGGGCAGTGTATTTTATTACCTGCAGCGGCAGGATGATGTATCCTACGAAGCTGGAGGAGGATTATATCGTGCGGAATCTGACGGATCCGAAGGACCGGATCCGGTTCGGAAGCGACGGTATGAGTTACCGGCAGATGACTTTATTTGATGATGGGATGTTCCCGAACGGGGTACGGCAGGAGGAGAAACGGATCATATGAAGATTTATCACTGTGAGGATTCACTGGAGGGAATCTTCACCGCTATTTATAATACTTATGAAGATCATTGTATCATCCGGGATACTATGGTCACCACCATCGAGGAGACCCTGCTGTTCTCGGAGTCGGTGGAGGTCATACCGGATCCGGAGAAGACGATCAAGGTGATCCGTACGTTAAAGCGCAGATTCGGGGAAGCAGATTATGAGACCCTGTGTCTGGCACTGGCATCGCCGAAGCCGGAGAAGGCACAGGCGGTATACCGGACCATTGCGAAGGGACTGGCTGAGAAGTGTACGGCGGGGCATCTTATGGATGCCATTGCAGACACCTATGTGAACCAGACCTTCAGTCTGGCAAGGGCAGCCGGGAATGAGTATCATCATCTGAAGGGGTTTGCCCGGTTTGAGGAACTGGAGAATACGATCCTCTACTCGAAGATCGCACCGAAGAACAATATCCTGACCTTTTTAATGGTACATTTCGCCGACCGTTTTCCCATGGAAGATTTTCTGCTGTTTGATGCGGGTCGATATCTGTTCGGGGTACATCCCGCCGGGAGACCATGGTATACGCTGCAGGGGAAGGATGCATGGGAGAGAGTACAGTCTGAGACGGAGAAGCTGTCCACGGCGGAGCTGCATTACCGGGAACTTTTCCGTTCCTTCTGTCATACAATAGCTATAAAAGAACGGGAAAACAGGGAATTACAACGAAATATGCTGCCCCTCAGGTTCCAAGAATATATGGTGGAATTTCAGTAGATTTCGCCAAATTGGGATTTATATTTTACCGCGGTAACGCAACAAATATACAAAACGCCGAAAAGGTTTTCCATACGGCGGACATATATTGTGAAAATGATAACAGAGTGGTAAAAATGCCCAAAATATGCGTTTTCTGGAAGAAAAAAACCGCTTTACATTTGGGGATGGTTGGCTATAATAGTAATGATTTCAGATGTGAGGGGAAAGTACCCGGTGTATTATTTTACTTACGATCGAACTTACTATTGAAAGGAAGGAACAAGAAATGTTAAAGACGATCCGTTTGACACCTGAAGACGTGAAGCATTTTGTTGATGTAGCTTCAAAGTGTGATTTTGATATTGATATATGCTATAACAGATACGTAGTCGATGCCAAGTCATTCCTTGGAGTGTATGGATTGGATTTCACGAAGCCATTGTCTGTATCTTATGACGGCTACAATGATAAATTCGAAGAGCTGTTGAGACAGTATGCGATCGCGTGCTAAAACATCTTGTGATAACAGAATGTGATTTGACTCCCCAGGTAAGATAGAGTACTATTTACCTGGGGAGTTTTCGTATACCGGGCATGTGAGAGTGTGCAGCCCGGAACAAGCCGCAGGCATGCGGTTATGATAGGAATTTGTCAAGGGAGGTGAAGCCGAATGGCAGGAGAAGTCAGAATATCGGTCCGTAATCTGGTGGAGTTCATTCTGCGCAGTGGCGACATCGATGACAGGAGACAGGGTTCCCCTGAGAATGCAATGCAGGAGGGCAGCCGGATCCACCGCATGATCCAACGCCGCATGGGCGCGGAGTATCAGGCGGAAGTGGCGCTGAAATACACCCATCCCACGGAGAACTATGTCATCATCGTGGAGGGACGGGCGGACGGTATTATTGAACAGAACGGAGAGACCACCATCGACGAGATCAAGGGAACCTACAGAGATCTGGCGAAGCTGAAGGCACCGTTACCCCTGCACATTGCGCAGGCAAAGTGCTATGCCTATATGTACAGTCTGCAGAAGGAACTGCCTTATATCCGTGTACGTCTGACTTATTGTAATATAGAGACGGAAGATATCCGTTATTTTTATGAAGATTATGAATTCGCGAAGCTGGAGGCATGGTTTCAGCAATTGATCGGTGATTACCGTAAATGGGCGGATTATACCTGGCAGTGGAGAGAGCTTAGACAGCAGTCCATTGCCGGACTGCAATTCCCCTTTGATTATCGGGACGGACAAAAGGAACTGGTCAGTTATGTGTACCAGACCATTTATCATAAGAGAAAACTGTTCCTGGAAGCGCCTACCGGAGTGGGCAAGACCATATCCACCATATTTCCTGCGGTGAAGGCGATGGGGAAGGACATGGGAGACAAGCTGTTCTATCTGACGGCGAAGACCATCACCCGTACGGTGGCGGAGGACACCTTTTCTCTGCTGCGGGAGAAGGGACTGCGATTCAAAAGTATTATTCTGACAGCGAAAGAGAAGATCTGTTTTCAGAAATGTACTGAATGTAATCCGGAGCAGTGCCCTTATGCCAAAGGACATTTTGACCGGATCAATGATGCCATCTATGATCTGCTGACCCGGGAAGAGAGCTTCACAAGAAGCAAAATAGAAGAATATGCCCTGAAACATCAGGTATGCCCTTTTGAATTCGGACTGGATTTAAGCCTGTTCGCAGATGGGATTATCGGAGATTATAATTACCTCTTTGATCCCCATGTGTATCTGAAGAGATTTTTCGGGGACGGCAGCCAGGGGAATTATGTCTTTCTGATCGACGAGGCACATAATCTCTTAGAGCGGGGCAGAGAGATGTACAGCGCACCTCTGCGGAAGGAAGACCTGTTGGAACTGAAGCGGGAGATAAAACAGACAATCATGTCGGAAATGGAGGAGGCAGCATTTAAAAAACGCGATAAAGACGAGATTTCCGGACAAATGACATTAGAAATGACAGATGCGTCAAAACAACTGCCACAGGTTAGTATCCCGGAGGAGAGCGATGGAACAGATTCTCTGTATATCAAGGGGCATAAGCTGAAGAAATCCGATGGAAAAAGTACTTTTGTGCGGGAAGGCTATGCGGAACGGATCAGCCAGATGCTGGAGAAGTGCAACGCCCAGCTGTTGTCCATGAAGCGGGATTGTGATGGCTACCGGCTGGTGGATGACATAGACATGCTGGTACAGCCTCTGACCAGACTTCACGGCATCATCAGCGATTATCTGGAGGAGCAGGAGAAGGTCAGCCTGGAGGTGCGGGAGAACCTGCTGGACTTCTACTTCCAGCTCAGCCATTTCCTGGATATTTATGAAAGACAGGACGAAAACTATGTGAAATATACCAGAATGTGTGAGGACGGAAGCTTTGAGCTGAAGCTGTTCTGTGTGAATCCCAGGGAAAATCTGAAGGAATGCATGCTCAGGGGACGCAGTACGATCCTGTTTTCTGCCACATTTCTGCCGATCCAGTATTACAAGAATCTGCTGGGTGGCGAGAAGGAAGACTATGAGGTATATGCGCACTCAGTATTCGATCCCGAGAAGCGCACAATACTGATCGCTGGGGATGTGACCAGCAAGTTCACCCGCAGATCCCGGGAGGAGTACTACAATATTGCCCGCTATATTCATGAAGTCGTGAAGAACCGGCATGGCAATTACATGGTGTTTTTCCCGTCTTATTCCTTTATGGAGCATATTTATGAGATTTATGAGCAGTATTTTATGACGGAAGAAGAGGAATGTCTGGTACAGCAGGAATCCATGAATGAGGAAGAGAGGGAATACTTCCTGAACCGCTTCCGGGGCAATGAGGACTGCGATCTGCAGAGCCTTATCGGAATGGAGATCGAGGAGGAAGAGGAACAGACACTGATCGGGTTCTGCGTGCTGGGAGGTATCTTCGGAGAGGGGATCGACCTGAAAAAGGACAGCCTCATCGGTGTGATCGTAGTAGGAACCGGACTGCCACAGGTAGGCTGCGAAAGGGAAATCCTCAAGGACTATTTTGATGACAATGGGGAAAACGGCTTTGATTATTCCTACCGTTATCCCGGAATGAATAAAGTCCTGCAGGCGGCGGGACGTGTCATCCGGACCGCGGAAGATGTGGGGATTATCGTCCTGCTGGATGAGCGTTTCAGGCAGTATTCTTATCGCAGAATGTTCCCCAGAGAGTGGGAACAGGTAGTGCCTGTGACCGTGGATACAGTGGCTAAAAAGGTGGAGCGATTTTGGGACGCCTGGTTGTGGCAGCAACGATGACATTCGAAACGATGACATTCGATATGATAACAGAGTTGATATACAACATGACAATCCACATAACCACATATGACACGTGTGTATATGTGGATAACTCGGTGGATTTTGTGGATTATTTGAGTTTTCTCATAAAAAAAACGACAGATGGATCAAAAATGATGTATAATAGCAAAAGAATGTATGTGGACAAATCATAAAAGTAGTACTGAACCAGTCAATAATGTGATGGCGGGGGTTTTTGACCCCGACATCATCAAATGAAGACAGCATGAAATTAAGGCAGAAAGGCATGGTGACCAATATGTGGGCATATGAAAGTGTTTTTTATCAGATCTATCCTATGGGATTCTGCGGAGTTCCTTTTGAAAATGACGGAATACAGAGACATGAGATCAAACGTGTGGAGGAGTGGATCCCCCATATGCAGAAGCTGGGAGTGAATGCCGTTTATTTCTCTCCGGTATTTGAGTCGGATACCCATGGTTACAATACCAGGGATTACCGCAAAATTGATGTAAGGCTGGGAACCAATGAAGATTTTAAGGAAGTATGTGACGCACTGCATGCGGCAGGAATCCGGGTTGTGTTAGACGGTGTGTTCAATCATGTGGGCAGAGGTTTTGCACAGTTTCAGGATGTGATTAAAAACCGCGAGAACTCTCCTTATGTGAACTGGTTCTACCGTATTGATTTCGGCGGTAATTCCAACTACAACGACGGATTGTGGTATGAGGGCTGGGAAGGCTGCTTTGATCTGGTGAAGCTTAACCTGCAGAACCCGGAGGTAGTGAACTACCTGTTAGACAGCGTGAAGGGCTGGATCGATGAATTCGGTATCGACGGTCTGCGTCTGGATGTGGCATACAGCCTGGATGAGAATTTTGTCAGAAGACTGCGGGAAGTGACCGGTGCCTACAAGCAGGATTTCTTCTTATTAGGCGAGATGCTTCACGGAGATTATAATCGCCTGATGAATGATCAGATGTTGCATTCCGCAACGAACTACGAGTGTTATAAGGGACTTTACAGCAGCTTCAACAGCATGAATATGTTCGAGATCGTGCATTCTCTGCTGCGACAGTTCGGACCGGAGAATTGGACATTATATAAGGGAAAGCATCTGTTGTCCTTCGTGGATAACCATGATGTGACCCGAGTGGCAAGTATTTTGAATAATGAAAATCATCTGCCGCTGATCTATGCCATGGCATTCGGTATGCCGGGGATCCCCTGTGTCTACTATGGAAGCGAATGGGGATTCAAAGCCAGAAAAGAAGATGGTGACCCTGCACTGCGTCCCTGCTTTGACAAGCCGGAGTGGAACGGTCTGTGTGACTGGATCAGCAGACTGGCAGAGGCCAAGAAGCATTCCGAGGCACTGAATTACGGAGCCTTCCGTTCAGTACTGCTGACCAATAAGCAGTGCATTTTCGAGAGAAAGTCGGAGCATGAGAGAGTACTGGTGGCCATCAATGCGGACGGAGAGGACTTCATGGCACATTTTGATGCCGGCTGTGGAACAGCGGTGGATCTGATCACCGGAGAGAAACATGACTTTGGCGGCGGCAGTCTTCTGCCAGCGTACAGTGCATATTTCTGGCGGATGGAAAACTAACGGAGAATTTATTTATGAAGGTACTGATCTTATCCACCGGAACGGGTGAGGGACATAATTCCGCTGCAAAAGCGGTGAAAGAACAGTTTGAAAAACGGGGCATTCCCTGTGAGTTGGCAGATGTACTGAATTTTGCTTCGGACAAAGCCGGCGCTTACGGACGCCGGATCTACATCTGGAGCACAGTCCGGGCGAAAAAGGTGTTCGCCGGAGCGTACCGGGTAGGCAGGGCCATTTCGTCTGCCAGATTAAAGTCACCGGTGTATTTTGCCAACGCTTTGTATGCGGATAAGCTGTGCAGCTATATCACAGAGAACGGATATGATACGGTGGTAATGCCACATCTGTTCCCGGCGGAGGCAATGACCTGGCTGCTACGACAGCATAAGCTGGATGTACAGACTTATTTTATTGCCACGGATTATACCTGTATTCCTTTTACCGAGGAGACAAAGGTGGATTACTATTTTATCCCACATGAGGAACTGACGACGGAGTTCATCAAACGCGGCATCCCTGCGGAGAAGCTGGTTCCCACGGGAATTCCGGTATCGGAGAGGTTCCTGAAGCTTCCGGAAAAAAGAGAAGCGCGAGGGCAGCTGGGGATTCCGGCAGATAAATCCTGTATCCTTATGATGACGGGCAGCATGGGGTATGGCCGTGTGGAAAGCATGACGGCGAAGCTGGTGGAGCAGACCGGCGAGGATACCCATCTGTATATCCTGGGGGGAACCAATGAAGAACTGAAGAAGACACTCCGGGATACCTATGCCGATACAGAGCGGGTGCATGTGCTGGATTTTACCACGGAAGCGCATCTCTACATGGCAGCGGCGGATATTCTGTTCACCAAACCGGGTGGACTGACTTCTACGGAAGCGGTGGCAGCGAAGGTTGCATTGGTACACACTAAGCCGATCCCCGGATGTGAGGATCGCAATGTTGCCTTTTTCACACAGCATGGGATGTCTGTATCAGGAGATACGGAAGATGCCGTGATACAAAATGGACTAAAGCTTCTGCGGGATCCGGAGGCACAGGCCGAAATGCGGAAGTGTCAGGAAAAATACGGAAAGCCTTACGCCGCAGATGCAGTCTGTGAATTCATCTGCGGACAAAAGGAAGCAGCACAAGAGGAAACTTAGACACAGAGGAAAACGACAGACAGGAGAGACAGATGATCATACGTGAACTGGGAATGATAGTCTTCGGATTGTTATGCGGAAGTATATTGTTCGGCAGGGCATTGCCGAAGTGGATCAAAGGAATTGATGTCACTGAGGTCAGCAACGATCACAATCCGGGGACTGCCAATGCCATGAAATACGCAGGAGTGCCTGTCGGGATCCTGTGCCTGCTGGGAGATCTGTTAAAGGGAGCACTGCCGGTATACGTGGCAGTTGGCATGGGGCTTGTGACAGACAGCTGGTTCCCGCTTATCATGGCGGCACCGGTACTGGGGCACGCCTATTCCCTGTTTTATCATGGAAATGGAGGCAAAGCCATTGCGGTATCCTTCGGCGTGTTGATCGGACTGGCACCGGTACAGCCGGAACTGCTGCTGTTGCTGATCATATTGTATTTGTCGGGGTCTGCCCTTCTGATCAGACCGCACACCAAAAGAACCCGTATCACTTACATCTGTTTTGCCGTGGGAGCAGCGGTCCTGCTGATGATACAGAGAATACCACGGCAGGTATTTGGGGGAGCGCTTCTGATCTCTGCCATTGTGATCCATAAAAACAGTATCCGTCAGGAGATTCTGGAGGAGGCGACGGAATCTTTGGAAAGTCTTTAGAATTTCTTACGGTTTCTCTATATTGACGCATGATATTATATGCCGTATAGTATAGCCACAGAGCAATACTATACGGCATATAATATTGTAAGGAAAGCCGGATAGCCGCAAATTTCAGAGAGGAGCGATAGGATGCTTTTTAATACAGGAGCAGCCCTGCTGGATGCTATCGTGCTGGCGGTGGTCGCCCGGGAACCGGAAGGAACCTATGGGTACAAGATCACCCAGGAGGTCCGGCAGGTGATCGAACTGTCGGAATCCACCCTGTATCCCGTGCTTCGGAGACTACAGAAGGACGAATGTCTGGAGGTCTATGACAGGGAATGCAGCGGCAGGACGAGACGCTATTACAAGGTCACCAGCAGGGGCTGGGCACAGCTTCATTTATATGAAAGCGAGTGGCGAAGCTACAGCGGGAAGATCACAGGACTGTTTGAGGGAAGACCGGTGAAGAGGTCAGAGGCGTAACGATGTACAGATGGGAGAAAAAATAGATGAGTAGAACGGAGTATATGAGGCAGCTGGAGAGCCTGCTGCAAAATATTCCCGACACAGAGCGGGAAGAAGCACTACAATATTATAATGAATATTTTAACGATGCGGGACCGGAGAATGAACAGAATGTTATTGAGGCACTGGGGAATCCTGCGAAGGTGGCGGAGAATATTAAAAAAGATATTCTGTGGAACGGGTACGGAGAGAACAGCTACCAGAGAGCAGGCGCAGACAGCCGGGCAGTGATCACTTATCCGGCAGATCCGCAGACAGAAAATGGTAATGGAGAACAACGTAACCGGCAGAGCGATGCGTCACAAACTGCACAGGCACAGGTGGTATCTCCACAGAAAAAAGAAGGAATGTCCACCGGTATGATCGTGCTGATCGTCATTTTATGTATTTTGGCATCCCCGGTGATCCTGGGAGCAGTTTCCGCCGGTATCGGCGTGGCAGCAGGGCTGATCGCCGCATGGTTCGGACTGATCATCGGTTTCGGGGCAACGGCAGCAGCACTGATACTGCTTCTGATCGCACTGGTGGCAGTAGGGATCATCAGTATGTTTACACATCCCTTTGTGGGAATGTGCCTGATCGGTGCCGGACTGATCTGCGGAGGTGTCGGACTTCTGTTCCTGATGCTGACCGTGGCCATGGCGGGAATCGCCACACCGGCGATCTGTTGTTGGATCGGAGGATTATTCCAGAAAAGAGGTAAAAAAGAAGCATGAAAAAATTTATGAAGGGCTGTGCCATCACAGCGTTGATATTAATATTATTGGGACTGATCCTGGGAGTGAGCGGAAGCCTGGGGAATGGCTCCACGCATGTTTCGCCGGGGGAGATCCTGTCAGCGGTTACCCTGGGAAGAATCTCCGGAGAAGAGGTGGATGACTGGAGCAACGGTGTGACGGAGCAGATCCGGGAAAATATGGGCGATGTGCACTATGATCTGGAGGACAATGTGGATTATGACTCAGATTATGAAGTTAGGTCGGGAAAGATAGAGCTGTATGTTCTGGGGGATGACAGTCAGGGCATCACGGATCTACAGGTGCAGGCCGGTGGCTGTGTCATGAAGATTCAGGTGTCAGAGGATAACTGCTTCCGGGTAGAAGCCGATGGAATGCGAAAGTTCCAAGGATATGTGGAAGGCGGTACGATGGAGATCCGCGGAACCTCAAAAGTAAGCAGCAACAGTGAAGGCAATCTGGTCGGTTCCATCTGCCTGTATGTGCCTGAGGGATATCATTTTGAAAATACCTCTTTGGATCTGGGAGCCGGAAGCCTCAGTGTAGAGGAATTGCAGACGGGGGCGCTGGAAGTCAATGTGGGTGCCGGCAAGATGACGTTTGAAAAACTGGATGCTGATCAGGCAGAGTTAGACTGTGGTGCCGGTCAGATGACAGTAGGAGAACTGAGCAGTCGTGTGGCAGAGGTTTCCGTAGGAATGGGATCCGTTCGTCTGAACGGAGATGTGACCGAACGATTGGACGGAGAGTGCTCCATGGGAGAACTGAAACTGACACTGGCAGGAGCGCAGACAGATTTCAACTACGACTTAAGCTGCGGTATGGGTGAACTGAAAGTCGGTGATGACAGTTACAACGGCCTGGCACAGGAGAAACAGATCAACAACAACGCTTCTAAAAATATGGAGCTGGAATGTGCCATGGGCAGCGTTGTGGTGGAGTTTAAATAAAATACTGCCGGACAGAGTTACTTTTATATCGCGGCAGTAAAAAATCTTCTTTCATTTGAAAAATTATCGTTATAATACCGCCTGAATGGAGTTATTATCCATCAGGCGGTATTTTTGAAAGTTTTATCTATGATTTGATAAAAATAATACCGCTTGGAGTATAATAACAGACTTTCAGGCGGTAATTATGGAGACGGCAATTATAATTTGCAAATTATAGTTATTTTATGGGAGAAATAAAAAATCCTTGTCCCGGAAAAGAAAAGTCAATGGAATCTTTGCTTTTTAGCTTCCATAGAGAAAAGTAGAAATCTGGCTTTTTTCAATCATCAGGAAGAGATACTCAATATCCCAGACACCGTCTGTTAAATTTGAAAATATTTGTTTTTCTTGTAATATCTTTCTCTTAATTCGTAGTATATAGGTGAGGCAGAAAGGAAGTGATGATTTGAACGATAGTGAAATTATTGATTTGTTCTATATGCGCTCTGAACAGGCAATCATAGAGTTGTCGGTGAAGTACGGAAATGTCTGTAACAAGGTCGCAAAAAATATTTTGAACAATATCCTAGATGCAGAGGAGTGTGTTAACGACGCTTATTTAGGAGCATGGAATACAATACCGCCTCAAAATCCAAACCCGTTGCTTACCTATATCTGTCGAATTGTCCGTAACCTCTCCATAAAAAAGTATCACGCGAATACATCTGTCAAGCGCAACAGCTTTTACGATGCGGCTTTAGACGAACTGGAGGAATGTATATCCTCCTCTGAAAGTGTAGAGGCGGAGATTTCCGCAAAGGAGCTTACCCGGCAGATTGACTATTTTCTGGATACGCTGGATGCAGAGAGTCGAATACTCTTTGTTCGTCGATATTGGTATGCCTATTCTATTTCGGAACTTGCAAAACAGTTTGGTCTGAAGAGTAATACCGTGTCAGTGCGACTTTCCCGTATTAGGGACAAACTGCGGGATTATTTGAAGGGGGAGGGATTTACAGTATGAAACGTGAAGATATTTCCGAGGCGGTTGGTAACATCAGCACAAAGTATATTCAGGAAGCAGCTCCCAACATACGGGTGAAGAAAAAGCCGGTATGGGTGAAATGGGGAGTAGTTGCAGCAGTTTTTTGTTTCTTTTCTATGACTGTTTTTGCAAACAGTTTGTTTTCCTCCCTATCCGGAGATGAACTTTCTCTGTCTGCCACATATGAGGGAAATGGTGTAATTTCTGTTCAAGTAGAAAATAGGTCTGACAAAGAGCTTAATTTTCAATCGAAACTTAAACTAATGCGCTGGTCTACCAGCGAGGAAGTTAAACCGCTTTCGGGAAAGGTGTCTTTCAGCAACACCGAGATACCTGCTAACTCAAGCGGTACGATGGTAATTGATCTTTCAGATGCCTATGATATATCACTGTTGGAGACACCGATTTCGGATGATGATTGGTACTACTTGGTGTTGACAAATAACAACTTCTTATTTGGACAGGATTGGATGTGTACGGTTGAATTTGCAGAATCTGTCCCAACCGAAAAAGTTGACGTGGCGCCGATTACTCCGGTTGACGCTGATCCGGAACTGATATCAGAAATTATGGAAGAATTCAGACCATACTTTGAAAGATACACTTTGGATATTAATGAAAGAAATCGGCTTGCTGGCGAATATCTGGAACATTGCCAGAGGGTGTTGGAACAAATGGATATAAACATCGTGCCCTCCGTGTCACCAAATGAGTTAACTTTGATTGACAGCGCCGAAAGTGTCCTTTTTGACCCTGCTGTGCCTGCGGATATGCAATTGCAGCTAACTGGTCTGCATCGCCGATCAACGGACGGGTATGACAAAATCATTGGTGCCTCCGCGGAAGAATGTGCGATGGTTTTAAGCGCCTACATCCCGCAGCACAAAGGTGAAATCGACGGCGGTGTGGATATTCCCTTGATTTATGTTTTCATATACGAAAAAAATGAAATTCATACCACGCAGGACTATGCCTTTATCCGCGGTCAACTTTTGACCTTTGAACAGATGGAGCAGTACAAGATCTATGAGGACGAACAGTATGTCTGCTATGATGTCAGCGATTTGTTCTATTCCGATCTTCGTCAGTATGTGGAAAGCATGGTTAGCCAAAGGAGCGACGTTTATTTTGACGAGCAGGTTTGGGAACGAGTTCAGAACATTTATACCTACTATCGGGATAACATGGGAACACTTCTCGGTTATAGAACTGACACGGGGCGCGGAACAACAGAGAATGTAACCGGAAACGACGCATCAAGTAAACTGGAAAATAAGTCGAACACTTGTGATAGCTTACCGGAGTTTCACCTGACTATTGAAAGCTGCTACGATAACCCTAACGAACCTGTTGCAGATCAGAGTTATAATGTTGGTGAACCCAATTGGAATGACTAAATAATCCGCTCTGTCGGGCGACGGTAAAAGAAAAAGCCGTCGCCTTTTTTACAACAACGCCGCCAGATACTTTTCAAATACCACGCCCTCCTGCACGGGCGTTCCCGCCTTTTCACTTCCGGCGATGCACAGACCTACGAAGTTCGCTGCCTTCTGCACGGAGGTTAGCAGAGTCTCCCCGCGGACGGCATCGGCGGCGAGAATGGAGGCGAAGATGTCTCCGGTGCCGGGGCGGGAGGCTCCGGCAATGGGGCTGGCTACAGTGGTATAGACGCCGTCGTCCCACAGGAAATTGACCAGAGAATCCCCCTGGCGGATGCCGGTGATGACGATGGATGCACTGACAGAATCTTTCAGACACAGAGAAGCCAGCTTCTCACACAATCCGGACAGCTCCTGCATCGTCCATTCCCCATCCTTCCAGGGAGTGCCGGTCAGCAGGCAGGCTTCCGTGATATTCGGCGTGATAATATCCGCCAGAGGCAGCAGTTCCTTCATCTTCTGAACATGCGTCTTTGTGATGGAGGAGTAGGCCCTGCCGTGGTCTCCCATGACCGGATCCAGCAAAAACAGGGGCGGCCGGAACATTTCCACGAACTCCCGTACAATGTCGATCTGCTCTTCATTTCCTAAGAATCCACAGTATAACCCATCGAAAGTAAGTCCCAGTTCGCTCCATACTTTTATATAATCTCGCATATGAGAGGTGTAGTCATCAAAATGGCAGAGAGGAAATCCCAAATGGTTCGATAAAACAGAAGTAGGCACAGGGCATACCTGTACCTTCATTACGCTGATCACGGGCAGGGACACGGTGGTGGAGCAGCGCCCGAAACCGGCAATATCATTGATCATAGCAAGGCGGGGAACGAAATCCCCGCCTTTTTGTGCAGTAGTATTACAGTTGTTAGCATTACATTTCATGGAATAATCCTGCTTTCTTCAATGCCGGGCGAAGTGTCAGATAAAGGACGGTTGCCAGAACAACTGCCCAGACAGCATTAAAGGCAGTAACACCGGTTGCAATCTTTGCCAATGCCTTGGAAATATCCTGAGGCACCCCTAACAAATATGTCTTATAGAAGTACCCTACCAAAGGATCGGCTACAATATTGAATGCCATACCGCAGACAGAAGCTAAAATAGCGACACGAGCCACATATTTTTTCGGATGCTCAGCACTCAGGTGGAAAATCTTGTGAGCTACCAGACCTACGATCAGACCGATGCACAGTTTTAATAGGAAAGTCTTGGGAGCACTGGTTACATAAGCAGTAGTCAGGTCAGCGATGGTCATACCCACGGCACCGGCAAGTCCACCCCAGTAACCACCCAGAAGCAGAGCAGCCAGTACACAGAAAACATTGCCGAAGTGCACTGCGGTTTTTTCCAGACTGCCGGGAACGGGAATGTCAAATTTCAAAAAAGCAAAGCCGATGTAGCAAAGAGCCGCCAATAATCCTGCCTGAGCCAGTCTGGTTACATCCACCTTTTTTTCTGCGGAAGGAACGCCTGCGATGGCATTGTACAATCCCTTGGCAGTTAACAGGATAGCGAAGAATACCAGAACCAGGCTGTAGGAGTAAGGGCGCTCTGCGGACAGCTTCTCATCGGACAGTGTGGATTTCTGAGCGGATAACTCATCTTTCTGTGCATTCAGGGCATCCAGATCTCCGGTTGCGGTACCTGCGTTAATTGCTTCAATGGACGCCTCTACTTCTTCCAGCTGTGCCTTGACATCACTTAACTGGCTGCCATAAGCAACGGACTCTTGATAACTGTTATTGTGGGTAATGACTGCCAGGACGATTCCCAGGATCAGGAGAATGGCTCCCACGATCAATACGCCGTATGATTTCTTTTTTTCCATAATGATGATCTCCTCTTGTAGTTTCTTTTTTATAATTCCCATTGGCTCTGTGGGATATGTTAGGATTCAGTGTATAGAAAAAGTGGCTTGCTTAAAAGAGCCAGAATATGTTTTTTTTACCATGCCAGTTTTGAACGTTGATCATACAACCTGTAGGAAAACAAGATTTTCTTGACAAAGGATTGCTTCCTGTACTATATTTTTTATTAGAAGTTTTACAGATCAAAAGGCAATGACGAAGAGGAGTACACATTTCCCCTTACCAGAGAGAGCGGCTGCATGTATGCGCTGGAAGGCTGCTTCAAGACAGGAATGTGGAAGGTAGCTTCCAAGCCGGAGAGCCGAGACCGGATATTCCGGGCGTAAGTTTTCACGAGTTATCCCCGTTACCGGATAGGACTTTGTAAGAAGTCGCGAGGCAGCGCAAGCTGTGAACAAAGGTGGTACCGCGTTACTGACGCCCTTTGCTGACGAGAGTCGGCAGAGGGCTTCTTTAGTTTCAGGAGAATTTAAGGAGGAAGCAATGAGCAAAGAATTAGCCAAAACCTATGACCCCAGCGGCATAGAAGACAGACTGTATCAGAAGTGGCTTGACAAAAAGTATTTTCATGCGGAGGTAGATCACAGTAAGACTCCCTTCACTATCGTGATCCCGCCCCCAAATATCACAGGACAGCTCCACATGGGGCATGCACTGGACAACACCATGCAGGATATCCTGATCCGTTATAAGAGAATGCAGGGTTACAACGCACTGTGGCAGCCCGGCACCGACCATGCAAGTATCGCTACCGAGGTCAAGATCATCCAGAAGCTGAAGGAAGAAGGCATCGACAAACACGACCTGGGACGTGAAAAGTTCTTAGAGAGAGCCTGGGAGTGGAAGAAGGAATACGGTGGACGTATTATCGAACAGCTGAAAAAGCTGGGCTCTTCCTGCGACTGGGACAGAGAGCGTTTCACCATGGATGAGGGCTGTAACAAGGCAGTCACCGAAGTATTCGTGAAGATGCACGAAAAAGGCTATATCTACAAGGGTGCCCGTATCGTTAACTGGTGTCCCGTATGTAATACCTCCATCTCCGATGCAGAGGTAGAATATCAGGAGCAGGCAGGACATTTCTGGCACATCAAGTATCCGCTGATGAACGAGGACGGAACCCCCAGCACCACAGAGTTCCTGACCTTTGCCACTACCCGTCCCGAGACCATGTTAGGTGATACCGCAGTAGCCATCCATCCCGATGATGAGCGTTACACCCATCTGCATGGCAGAAAGGTACTGCTTCCTATTGTAAACCGTGTGATCCCTATCGTTGAGGATGCTTATGTAGACAGAGAGTTCGGTACCGGTGTCGTGAAGATCACTCCGGCTCATGACCCCAACGACTTTGAGGTTGGTAAGCGTCATAATCTTCCCGTGATCAACATCCTGAATGATGATGCCACCATCAATAAAAACGGCGGCAAGTTCGAGGGCATGGACCGCTATGAGGCGAGAAAAGCCATCGTGGAAGAACTGGATCAGATGGGCCTGTTAGTAAAGATCGAGGATCATGTACACAACGTAGGTACCCATGACCGTTGTAAGACCACCATCGAGCCTATGGTAAAGGATCAGTGGTTCGTTAAGATGGATGAACTGATCAAACCCGCAAGAGAAGCAGTGAAAAACGGTGAGATCAAGCTGATCCCCGAGCGTATGGAGAAGAACTACTTTAACTGGACGGACAACATCCGCGACTGGTGTATCAGCCGTCAGCTGTGGTGGGGACACAGAATTCCCGCTTATTACTGCGATGACTGCGGTGAAGTAGTCGTAGCCAAGGAGATGCCGAAGGTATGCCCCAAGTGCGGCTGCACCCACTTTACGCAGGACCCCGATACCCTGGATACCTGGTTCTCCTCCGCACTGTGGCCTTTTGAGACCCTGGGATGGCCGGAGCAGACCGAGGATCTGAAGTATTTTTATCCCACAGATGTCCTGGTGACCGGTTATGATATCATCTTCTTCTGGGTTATCCGTATGATCTTCTCCGGATACGAGCAGATGGGAGAGAAACCCTTCAAGACCGTACTGTTCCACGGACTGGTACGTGACAGTCAGGGACGGAAGATGTCCAAATCTCTGGGCAATGGTATCGATCCCTTGGAGATCATCAGCCAGTACGGTGCCGATGCACTGCGTCTGACCCTGATCACCGGCAATGCACCGGGCAACGACATGCGTTTCTACTATGAGAGAGTAGAGAACAGTCGTAACTTCGCCAACAAGGTATGGAATGCTTCCCGCTTCATTATGATGAACATGGAGCAGGCACTGGAGAAGACCGGAAAAGATATCACCACCCCTGCGGCAGCAGATTTACAGCCCGTAGACAAGTGGATCCTGTCCAAGTTAAACACTCTGGTAAAAGACGTGACCGACAACATGGATCACTTTGAACTGGGTATTGCCGTACAGAAGGTATATGACTTTATCTGGGATGAATTCTGTGACTGGTACATTGAGATGGTAAAACCCCGTCTGTACAGCACTGACGATGCAGTCAGCCAGAATGCGGCACTGTGGACTTTAAAAACCGTCCTGATCGATGCCCTGAAGCTGTTACATCCTTACATGCCGTTCATCACCGAGGAAATCTTCTGCACCATTCAGAACGAAGAAGAGTCCATCATGATCAGTAAGTGGCCGGAGTACAGCGAGGATCGTGCATTCCCCGCAGAGGAGAAGGCCATCGAAACGATTAAGGAAGCCGTTCGCGGTATCCGTAACATCCGTACCGAGATGAACGTGGCACCCAGCCGTAAGGCAAGTGTATACGTAGTCAGCGAAAATGACGAGATCCGCAAGATTTTTGAAGAGGGTAAGCTGTTCTTTGCAAGCCTTGCTTATGCGAATGAGATCATGATCCAGGCTGACAAGACCGGCATCGCCGACGATGCGGTATCCGTAGTGATCCCCGGTGCTACCCTGTACATTCCGTTTGCGGAGCTGGTAGACATTGCACAGGAGATCGAGCGTCTGAAGAAGGAGCAGAAGAGACTGGAAGGCGAGCTGGCTCGTTCTAAGGGAATGCTGTCCAATGAGAGATTCCTGTCCAAGGCTCCCGAAGCGAAGATCGCAGAGGAGAAGGAAAAGCTGGCAAAATACGAGCAGATGATGGAACAGGTGACAAAGCGCTTAGAACAGCTGGCATGAACTGCAACGAAGCGTACAGAGTAAAAAGAACGTAAAGCATAAGGAATACGATGAGATTCGGTAATGACATGATAACGTTTGAAGAAGCGGTGGCATATCTGAAGGATATGCCCCGCTTTACTGTTAAAAAAAATCCTGCGGACAGCAGGGACCTTAAATGGTTTTTAAAAAAACTCGGAAATCCGGAGAAGGATCTTCGGATCATTCATGTGGCGGGTACCAATGGAAAAGGCTCTGTCTGTGCCTACATGAGTTCGATCCTGCAGGAAGCAGGCTATCGCACGGCCGTATTTACTTCACCTCATCTGGTGGATATGCGGGAGCGTTTTGCCGTCAATGGTAAAATGATATCCGAAGAAGCTTTTTTACAGGTTTACTGTGCAGTAGGGGATGCGCTGCAGGAGGCAAATTCTGTTAACCCGGGAGTCTTGTTGCCGGGAGAAGAAGCTGCCCCGGAATTTGTACTCAACTTTTATGAATACCTTTTCTGCATGGCATTACTCTGTTTTGCAGAAGAAAAACCGGATTATTGCATCATTGAGACCGGTCTGGGCGGCAGACTGGATGCCACGAATTACGTGGACAATAAGCTCCTGACCGTCATCACGCGGATCAGTCTGGATCATGTACAGTACCTGGGAGACACCACGGCTAAGATCGCTACGGAAAAGGCAGGGATCCTGCGCCCGGGTGTTCCGGTGGTGTACCTGGATGGGGATGCGGATGCCAGTGCGGTAATTTGCCGCAAAGCGTCAGAACTTGGTGCCCCACAGATACCGGTGTCGAAAAAGGACTATACTTTCCTCGGATTTCGGAAGAAATACATTGATTTTTCCCTGCGCTCTGAGTATTATAATTATATTAGTCTTACTTTGCATACTATTGCACGTTACCAGATGGAGAATGCAGCGTTGGCGGTTCGGGCCGTGGAAGTGCTGTTTCGCAGTACGGATACGGAGGAGAACGGCGGCAGACTCTGTGCAGGAGCCGGGTGTCCCGCTATGGAAGAGATCCGTCAGGGAATCCTTGGCTGCTTCTGGCAGGGGCGCATGGAAGAAGTACTTCCGGAGGTGTACGTGGATGGTGCGCATAATGATGACGGCATCCGGGCTTTTCTGGATACCGTGGAACAGGACGGCTGCACGGAGGGCAGGAGACTGTTATTTGGTGTGGCGGCGGATAAGGACTGCAGGCATATGATACAGAGGGTGATAACGTCGGGATTATTCGACCGGATCGCTTTTACGCATATGCGGACGGCGAGGTCACTTTCGCTGGAAGAACTGAAAGGTTTACTGGCAGCTTATCCGGAAGACCGGTTTACTATGTATACGGAAGCGGATGCGGCGTTTCGGGAACAGCTGGCGGGCAAAGCGCCCGGCGAACGGTTGTACATTGCCGGAAGCCTGTATCTTGTCGGGGAAATAAAGGAGTCTTTGGACCATGATCAATTTTGAAGAAGAACTGAAGAAATTTCATCCCAGCCTGGAAGTGGAAGATGCTGAGGAAGCTATCTACAATCAGGATCTGACTGATGCGGCGGATCTGTTGGTGAAGATGATGAAAGAAGCAGAAGAAAAAGAAGAGAAATAAGGAGGGAAAGCATGTTTTGTTATAACTGCGGCTGCCATCTGTCGGAGCATGATTTCTGTACATCCTGTGGAGCAGATGTATCCCTCTATAAAAAGATCATGTGCATGTCCAACCGTTTTTACAACGATGGATTGGAGAAAGCGGGAGTACGGGATCTTACGGGTGCGATCAACAGCTTACGGCAGAGCCTGAAATTCAACAAAAATAATATCGAAGCCAGAAATCTGTTAGGACTGGTATATTTTGAGACCGGAGAGGTCGTGGCGGCACTGAGCGAATGGGTCATCAGCAAAAATATGCGGCCCGAGAAAAATATTGCGGACGATTATATCAATATGCTGCAGTCCAATGCGACCCGCCTGGATGCCATTAACCAGACGATCAAAAAATATAATCAGGCACTGGTCTATTGCAATCAGGACAGCAAAGACCTGGCCATCATCCAGCTGAAAAAGGTGTTATCCCTGAATCCGAAGTTCATCCGGGCACATCAGCTTCTGGCACTGCTCTATATGGACAGCGAACAGTGGGACCGGGCGGAGAGAGAACTGCATAAGTGCATGGATATTGACCGCAATAACACTTTGACGCTCCGTTATCTGAAGGAAGTGGAGACACAACTGACCCCGGATGAGAACAGCAAACAGACCGGCCGGCGTAAAAAGGATGATGCGGTGCGCTACCAGAGTGATAACGAGATCATCATACAACCGTTGAATGTAAAGGAACAGAAGAGCGCGGGAATTTCTTCCCTGATCAATATTGCCATCGGACTGGTCATCGGTCTGGCGGTAATGTATTTCCTGGTGGTTCCGGCAGCGGTGTCCAATGCCAATAATGAAGCCCAAAAGACCATTACCGATATCGGCAACCAGTTAGATACCAAGACTTCCCGGATCCAGGAGCTGGAGACACAGATGGAAGCACTGCAGACGGAGAATGATACCCTGAACCAGGAGCTTCAGGGATATGTGGGAGCCGATGGAACCTTACAGACTATCGACAGCCTGCTGGCAGCAGCCACCACTTATCTGGAGACACAGGATATTACACAGACCGCGGCGAACCTGGAAAGCATTTCGGCATCCGTGGATGTGGACAGTACTTCCGAAGCATTCCAGAAGCTGTACAAGACGTTGCTTGGCCTGATCGGGCCGCAGCTGTCCGCACAGTATTATGAGACAGGCTACAATGCTTACCGCAGCGAGGATTACGCGACGGCCATCGAGAACCTGTCCAAGGCGGTGATCTATGATGAGACGAACAAGGATGCCTGGCTGAGCCTGGGGAATTCCTACCGCAAGAGTGATGACGCACAGAATGCGATCACCACCTATGATAAGATCATAGAGCTGTTCCCAGAGACCGAGACGGCCAGAAGTGCGCAGAGATATCGCTCCCAGCTGGCAGAAAATACCGCACAGTAACGGAATTTATATCATACCATCAGACAATTACACAATACACGAAAGAGAACTTGCTACAAGAGGCGGGTTCTCTTTTTTTATAGCAAAATGAAGAAACGCTGTGCAACAGCAGAATGAGAGGAAATATGGAAGATTTTCAAGACTTTCAGATCATTGATAATTGCCTGATGGTGCGTATGCCGGAGGAAGTGGATCACCACAGAGCCTCCTATATCTGTGAAGGGGCGGACAGGCTTCTGGTCAGGGAAAATGTGGAAAATGTAGTGTTTGATTTTGAAGATACCCGATTTATGGATTCTTCGGGGATCGGAATTATTATGGGACGATATCGCAAGATTTCCTGCTTTGGAGGCCATGTCTATGCGATCCATACGGATCGACAGATCCAGCGTATTTTCCGGATGTCGGGACTTCATAAAATCGTCGAGATCCTGCCGGGATAAGAGAGGCGGAGCAAAGATATTGTCGAAAATCACAGAAATATGAAAGAAATCATGCAAAAAAATATGAAAAACAGTGCAATGATAGGCGCAGAAATGAGGAGAACATGGTGGCAGACAGGGAAGAAGTGCAACTGACAGAGGAAAGAGAGGATTTACAGTATCATAAACAGAGGAAGCGGAATGAAATGGAGATCGTATTTGATGCGGTTTCCTGCAATGAAAGCTTTGCCAGAGTGGCAGTGGCGGCATTCATCACCCATCTGAATCCGACGCTGGAGGAACTGGCGGATATCAAGACCGCGGTGTCGGAAGCGGTGACCAATGCAATTATCCACGGTTATGAAAATCTCGCAGGGTACAGCAGGCATGGGGAAAGCATTCCGGCGTACAGCATCGTCCATCCGGGAAAAGTGCGGATGCACTGTGTCCTGGATGGAGATATGTTATCCATCGAGATCACAGATCAGGGAAAGGGAATCGAGGATATTAAGAAAGCCATGGAACCTTTATTTACCACGAAACCGGAATTGGACCGCTCCGGCATGGGGTTTGCTTTTATGGAAGCTTTTATGGACGACCTGGAGGTAGAGAGTACGCCCGGTAAGGGAACGCGGGTACATATGCGGAAAAAAATGCGTTGCGGAGACTGGATCGGAAAAGAGGACTGAGGAATGGAAGAAGTATCAGTACTCATCGGAAGATCACAGAGTGGAGATAAAGAAGCAAGAGAAGTACTGATCGAAAAAAATCTCGGACTGGTACACCATATCGTGAAACGATTCCTGGGGAGAGGTTATGACCCGGAGGATCTGTTCCAGATCGGTGTCATCGGTCTGATGAAAGCCATTGATAAATTTGACCTGAAGCTGGAAGTGCGGTTTTCCACGTATGCGGTTCCGATGATTACCGGAGAGATCAAACGGTTTCTGCGGGATGACGGGTTACTGAAAGTGTCCAGAACCATCAAGGAGGACGGTCTGAAGGTCAGGCTGGCAAGACAGCGGTTACAGAGCTGCCTGCACAGAGAACCGACACTGCAGGAATTGTCAAAAGAAGCAGAGCTGAGTCAGGAAGAGATCATCCTGGCTATGGAAGCGGGAGCGGAGGTGGAATCTCTCTATAGCAGTGTGGGGCAGGAGGACGGCAGCGAACTGTGCCTGGCGGACCGGGTAGTGGCGGCGGCCCACGGCTGCGTGGGCGCCAGCATGGGGAGCAGCAGCGCTGTGGAAAATGATGTGGAGAAGGACAGGCTGCTGGACCGGATGCTGTTAACACAACTATTGGGAGAACTTTCGGAGAGAGACCGCGAGCTGATCCGCATGCGTTATTTTCAGAATAAGACCCAGACGGAGATCGCCGGGATCCTGGGGATCAGCCAGGTGCAGGTCAGCCGCCTGGAGAAAAAGATCCTGCGGGAAATGCGGGAAATGGCCGGATAGAAGAAAGTGCAGATATGGAAAGGTATTATTGCGGATATGAGAAAACATTAAGAAATCATAAACATAAATTTTCCTCTTCCTTTCCGCAAGGATTTCTATTATATTATAACTAAGCGTCAAGTGCAGAATTGCGTCGTCGTAGCTTACTTTTGGCGAACACTGTTTGACGAATGACTATGCAGAAGTAATGTATTTGGTAAGCTGTCAGTATATTAGAAACATGACAGTAGAAAGAAAGGATAGATAAAAGGAGAGCGGGAGTACTTATGAAAAAACAAAATGAAAATGGACGGATCTCAGAGGATCGTCTGAGCAGAGCAAATAAGCGGAAGAAAAACAACACCATAGCATCCATTCTGGTCATGACTGGATGCCTGTTAGTACTGGTGCTGGTAACATATGTGGCAGGAATCCTGTATTCCTGGATCGACAGCAAGTTCCAGGATAACGCCAATGATCTGGCGGCTGCAGCGGAGGCAGGCAGCCAGACAGAGAGTGCAGCAGAGGCGGTAAAGACTTATACGCAGGAGGAAGTGGACGCGCTGATAGCGGAAGCGAAGCAGCAGGCGGAGGATGAGGAAGAGAACAAGATCCTCTCCGGAATCCGTGACGGACTGACCTCCGGCACGACCATGGTGGAGACCTTACGTCCCTATTATCCGGATGAACTGGTGGTAGTGAGCAACGGAACTTTTAATTTCGTTCCCATTCGTGACGACCTGCAGAAAAATGACTATGCATTGGAGAACCTGAACATTTTGGAGGACGGAGAAGTGCAGTATATGCAGGATGGTCAGGTGGTATCCCACAAGGGAATCGACGTCTCCAAGCATCAGGGCAATATCGACTGGGCGAAAGTCGCTGCGGATGGCGTAGAATTCGCTTTTATCCGTGTGGGACTCAGAGGATACGGTACCGAGGGTAAGTTAGTAGAAGATGAATATTTCGAACAGAATATCAAGGGCGCCCTGCAGGCAGGCATCAAAGTAGGTGTCTACTTCTATTCCCAGGCGATCACGGATGCAGAACTGTTGGAAGAGGCGAATCTGGTATTAGAGAAGGTAAAGCCTTACAATATTGAGCTTCCTATCGTCTACGATGTGGAGAAAGTCAGCGGCGGCAAGGGACGCGCCAACGCCCTGAGTGTGGAAGAGAGAACCCGTCTGACTGCACTGTTCTGTCAGACCATTCAGGATGCCGGTTACAAGCCCATGATCTACCACAACATGGAGATGAGCACCCTGATGCTGGATCTGTCCCAGCTGGAAGCCTATGATAAGTGGTTCGCTTATTATAATGATGATCTGTACTATCCGTATGCTTACAAAGTATGGCAGTACAGTGAAAAAGGTGCCGTGGACGGCATCAATGAGGAAGTGGATCTGAATATCTGGTTTGGGGATTTTTAATGACAAGAGGGGCTTATAGTAGAAAAGGTTCATACGAAAGATAATGAATTTAGTATGGTTGTCTGTTGACAATATCACAGGCAAATGCTTATAATATAGTTAGATAAAGAATCATATCTTTAATGCTTGGTTTCTGACACCAATAAGTTAGGGCTTAATGCTAGGTATTCTTCGACCGTAACAGAAGGGTTTAATGCAAGGTGTTTCACTACCGAAAAGGTGAAAGTTTAATGCAAAGAGCGAGGACAATATATCTTCGCTCTTTTTTTATACAACGAGGGGGAAATATGTTGAAATTCTACGATATCGCTGAAGACTATGTAAAATACCTGCAAACAATCGACAGACAAATTCCAAATATTCATTATAATACAAACAATAAATTTGTTTGTGGTATTGTTTTTGAGATTAAAGGGGTCAAGTATTATGCGCCCATATCACACACTGTAAAAAAATTTCAGACAAGCATGCTCATATATGATAAAGGAACGCCGATTTCATCGATCCGTTTTTCATTTATGCTGCCAGCATATGATGAGGTCCTGATAGAGAAAAACTTTAAGCAAATAGCAAAGGAGGACCAAAATTATGCGAATATTTTAGCAGCGGAATACGAGTACTGCCGCCATCATGTTAATGATATTTACAAGAAGGCAGAAGCTGTATACCGAATTGGATGTAATAAGAATCATCAATTAAATTACACGTGTTGCAATTTCAAAAAACTAGAAGAGGAATACTTGAAATACAAATTAAAATAAAGAATGGGATAGGATATAATTTCTGCAGAAGATAAAATGGATGGAGCGTTGTTTTTGGAAGAGCAATTCGGAGATAAAGAGAAAGATGTCATTTGTTGATTATAAAGCGCAAAAAGGAACAATACCTCAAAAGTACTATAGAGCTGTGGATGAAGGGGTAGAAGAATTTAAAAAGGAACAAAATGTTTATAAGCCGATATCGGGTGATGAATCCAGAAATAACGGATGCGACGTAGAGGCAAGTTACTTATGCCATGGAATATGGACAAAAGTGATGAAAAACAGTGAGCAACCAATGACCGGAAGTTACTTTAAGTGGAAATCCGGAGAAGTGGAAATGATATTTCACTTTGATATTATGAACAATCCGAGTATAAAAGGTAAAAAATATAGTTGTGGGCTGTTCAAAGAATTGGACGCTGAATTAGTAGAGAATGTAAAGGCGATATATCATACGATCGGTAATATGACTCCCATTCCCTGGTTCCCATTAGCTGGCGGTAGTTATATTGATGGACAAAAGTTACATAAATCGTTAGACGAACGATGGGATTTATACTTACAGGTATTAAAAAGCAATTGGAAAAAATGGAATCCGGATCCTAATGGGTTAAGTTTTGAAAGATATATGATATTAACCTGTCAGCAGGTATATTACGAAGAGATATATGAAGATATATCTAGAGAAGGAGCTAATACAAAAAATATTACCGTGGATACTATCCGGAGGTGGAATGACAGAATTACTCCGGATAGCAAGTTAATTTCTTTTTCTGACCCAAGGGAAGATATAAATAAAATAATTAGTATTATTAAAATGAGATGCAGTATAATCCGCATTATGCTGGAATAAAAGAGGTTAGAAGCCTTCCTTTTTACGAACCAATCTCAGCTCTCTTCTCTTAATGGCATTATCCCACTCCATTTTCTCGCCCTCATTCTCAAGGATCAGACCGGGAACCGGGGTGGGTTTTCCGTTATCTCCCATGGCGACCATGACAAAATAAGCCCGGTTGATCGGGTGTCTCGTGCCATCCTGCTCCTCACGGTAGGTATCCACACGGACTTCCATGGAAGTATGTCCCACGTGGGTGACTTTACCAATCAGCACAATAATGTCATTCAGATAGGCACCGGATTTGAAATACAGGTTATCGATGGCTACAGTAGTGGCATCTCTGCCGCAATGTCTTCTGGCGGTGGCACCGGCTACTTCGTCGATCCACTCTAACAGTCGTCCGCCGAACAAGCGTCCGAAGCCGTTGATATCCGGGTGAATGACAACGTGCAGCTGATGGGTCTCGGAATCGGAGACTTTTTTCGCGGGAAGCGCTTCTGTCTTTATTTCTATATTATTTTCCTTATTATCTGTTGTATTCATGTTCTATAACCCTCACAATAATTATTTTTTCAGCTAAATAATGATGATGCATTAAGCATTTCATATTGTTTCAATGATCCAATGACGCTGGCAGGTTACGGATCGTTGCAGAAATCAGCGTAAATAAAAACATATAAACGTAGTATAGCACACTCCTGAAGAAAATGCCATCCGCATAGGATTTTTGCTTTTGGGATATTCTATTTTGTGCAGAAGGAGATTCTTTGAAGAAACGTCGATAACTGCGGGAAGCGGAGCTTTACGAAAGGGGAACAGGAATGCTGATCAGACAATTATTGCTTATAGCAGCAGGAGCCAGTTACGGTCTGCTGTCGGCGGCGGGAGTGTTCACGGTGTTGGTGGCGGTGGGACTGATCCCAAGATTCGCAGGGAAAACGCACACGGCCCGTTATGTATTGTTGTATGAAGAAATGGTGATCTTCGGTACACTGGCAGGGTGCTTCGTCACTATTTTTCCGGAATACAGTCAGTGGGGAAGCTATCTTAGAGAGCAATTTCCGGAACATGTCTGGTTGTGGGCGGCAGCAGGCATCGGGGCACAGACGATATTCGGCGTCTTTGCCGGAATGTTTATCGGCTGTCTGGCACTGGCAATTGCCGAGATGCTGGACAGTATCCCTATTTTTGCAAGAAGAATTTCGTTCCGGCATGGACTGGGGTGGGCGATTCTCGGGATGGCGGCGGGAAAATTGTGCGGTTCACTGTATTATTTTGCAACAGAACTGCACCGGACGGTGCAGTAATATAGAACAAATGCGGCGGGACACAGGATGGGACGCTGCGAGGGGCAAGGACTGAAATGCCTGTGTGACGGGAACAATGGTTTTGCATAAAGGCAGGATGAGTAAAATGAAGCAGATGACAGTTTATTTAAAATGTGACAGAAATGCGGAGGTTCAGGCACAGGATGTATTTCTGAAGGATGTAGCGGAGGTCCGTTGCCGGGACAAAGTATTGTCGGCAAAATTAAATGCCATCAAGGTCTGCCATTTTCCAAAAGAAGGGGGAAAGCGCTGCGTGATCAGCTGCCTGAAGCTGGTGCGTCTCATGGAGGAACTCTGTCCGGAAATCGATGTGCAGGTGGTAGGAGAGACAGATGTACTGGTGGAATGGATCAGCGTGGATCCGTACAAAGGCTGGCAGCAGTGGAGCAAGGCTACGTTCGTGTGCCTGATCAGCTTCTTCGGGACGGCATTTACCATTATGGCGTACCATAATGATGTGGGGATCAACGAAGTGTTTACCGAAGTGTACCGGATGTGCATGGGTGCGGAACCCGGAGGAATTAATACGCTGGAAGTGGCATATTCTGTGGGACTGGCGGCAGGTATCATTGTGTTCTTCAATCATATCGGAGGCAGGCGGTTGACGAAGGATCCGACACCCGTGGAAGTGTCTATTAAAAATTATGAGACCGATGTGGAGAAGACGCTGATCGAGCAGGCGGGAAGAGAAGGCAGGGAGATCGAGGGGGATAGTTAGGGAAGCTATAAGAGCTAAAGGAAGATATAGGAAATGTCCGGAATGGGTTGACATAGTAAGAGGTGGAGGCTATAATCAATATCGTGATGTAATAAATTTGTAACAAATTCGTAAAAGGAATTTAACTGAAAGGTTTTTATGATAAAAAATAAGAAAAACAGACAGATAAGAATAATTGCAATGGGAATGGCACTTTGTGTACTGGCATCTCCGATGCCGGCATCAGCGGCAGAAAGCAGTGTTCTGATGGCTTCCGGCGGCATCGCATCCGTCCTGGAGACGGAACGTTCCCTGGAAGAATACCTTCAGATCGCCCAGGATGCACAGGGGGCTTCCTGGGGATATACCAATATCGGTGTAGCCAATGTAGAGTCCGGTAATCTGAATATCAGAGCAGTGCCTTCTACAGACGGTAAGCTGGTGGGTAAGCTGCCCAAGGATGCTGCATGTGAAGTCATCGAGACGAAGGACGGCTGGTGCCATATCAAGTCCGGTGAAGTGGAAGGCTATGTAAGCCGGGAGTTCTTACACACCGGACCGGAGGCTACGATCCGTGCGGCACAGCTGGTACATACGGTGGCAATTGCCAATACGGACGGACTGAATGTACGTCAGGAACCCAACACCTCCAGCGAGATCGTGACGCAGGTAGGACAGGGCGAGGAAATGGAATATGTGGAGACCGGTGCCGACGGTTGGGTGAAGATCTCCATCGATGGTGAGGATGCTTATGTGTCCCAGGAATTTGTCACAGTGGAGGAGAAGCTGGATACTGCCATTACCATGACGGAGCTGCTCTACGGTCAGGGCGTATCCGATGTGCGCGTAGACCTGGTGGAATATGCGAAACAGTTCGTGGGTAACCCTTATGTATGGGGAGGGACCAGCCTGACCAAGGGAGCTGACTGCTCCGGTTTTGTGTTGTCAGTGTTCAAAAAATACGGTATTGCCCTGAGTCATTCTTCCAGAGCGCAGGCAAACGAAGGTACGAAGATCAGCGCTTCGGAGTTAAAGCCGGGAGATCTGATCTTCTACGGTAACGGCAAAGGTAACATCAACCATGTAGCAATTTATATCGGCGGAGGACAGGTCATCCATGCCAGCAGTCCGAAGACCGGTATCAAGATCAGTAGTTATAAATACCGTACTCCCGTGAAATGTGTCCGCGTGATTCAGGATTGATAGGATTCAGGATTGATATAGGATAGAATTTAAAGTGTAAAGGCATTGTGCGTCTGGTGGCGGGCAATGCCTTTTTGGCATTTGGAAGGATGCTTTTATAATTGCGTTTCCATGGGAACTGTGATACTATTTTTATATGTCTAAGAAGGTGCCGGAATGGGTACAGCAGCAAATAGAATGAAACGAATTGGGTGATGGACATGCGCAAAGTAGCTTTGATCACGGACGGTTGGAGACGTCTGTTCACATATGCCTTACCGGCGGGAATCCTGCAGAGGATCCGGGAGACCGGCGAGGATGTCAATCTGTACATTTTCAATAGTACAGGTAACTGGAGCCGGGATGCCGGATACAACAAGGCAGAGTACAATATTTACAATTTGCCGAACCTGTCCGATTTTGACGGGATTATTCTGGAATTAAATAATATCAGTTCTCCTGCGGTGCTTGCGGATGTGATCAGCAATGCAAAGCGATCGGGACGGCCTGTGGTATCCATTGCCAATGAACTGGGAGATTTTTATTATGTGGGGATCGATAATTATTCGGCCATGAAGCAGGTCATCGCACATCTTCATGAGGTGCATGACTGTAAAAAGTTCTGGCTGTTAGTGGGAGCACAGGATAATTATGAGAGCAGCTGCCGTCTACAGGGGATGCTGGATTATGCCAAAGAACATAAGATAAAGATCGGCAAGGACGATATCTGGTACGGTTCCTTTGATTATAAGAGCGGACTGGAGGGTTATAAACATCTATGGGACAGGCACAAGGAGCTTCCGGATGCTATAATCTGCATTAATGACAATGTGGCGGTCGCGGTATGTGAAGCCGCGGCACAGATGGGATTTCATGCGCCGGACGATTTCCGTATCACCGGATTTGATAATTTTGACAAGGCTGGCTTCTACACACCCAGCATTACAACTGTGGGACATATCCGGGAAGAAGCTGCTTACCAGGGGATGGATATACTCCTGCGGCTCTGGGCAGGAGAGAATGTACCCAAATACAACTTCACCGAAACGGAAATGCTGTGGCAGGAGAGCTGTGGCTGTGGAAAGGGCAGCAGCCGGGATGCGAGAGCGCATCTGAAGGATCAGATCATGTACGGTGTGGAGAGCGAAGAATTCGATGAGGAAGTACTCTCCATGGAAGCGGAAATGATGCAGTGCAATACGGTGGAGGAGATGATGTATTGTATCCCTCAATGCATTCCTTCCCTGAAATGCGATGCTATGTATCTTGTACTGGATGATCATCTGAACGCTTATAAAAAAGAGGCGGAAAAAAGTATTCACCTGGATGCGGCACCTTCGGACGAAGGTTTTTATGTACACGGTTATCCGAGGAAGATGCAGATGACCTTTGCCTATGAGAGAGACCAGAGACTGGATCTGGACAGACAGGAAGTGGACGGAATCTTCCCCACATTTGACTATCCGAAGCCGGGAAAGGATTTTCTGTTCCTGCCGCTGCATTTCGGAGAGCGCACGGTGGGGTATGTGGTCATCCGTAATGCGGTCTATCTTATGGAGAAGCAGTACCTGTTCCAGATCATGAACGCATTGACCCGTTCCATGGAGAATCTTCATAAAAAAGAAATGCTCGCATATATGAATAAAAAATTATCCTCGTTGTATATCATGGATACCCTGACCGGTATGTATAATCGGATGGGATACCAACAGTTGGGAGAGAAAGCGTTCCGGATCTCGAGACGGAATGGTCGCAGACTGTTGATCCTGTTTGTCGATCTGGACAGGCTGAAATATATCAATGATACGTTCGGCCATGAATATGGCGATATGGCCATCTGTGCGGCGGCCAGGGCATTGATGCAGTGCAGCAGCCGTGATGCGGTGCCTGCTAGGACCGGCGGCGATGAATTCGTCGTGGTACAGACGTATCAGTCCGATGAAGCCTCGAGAGATCTGGTTTGTCGGATCCGCAGAACACTGGAGGCGGAAGGAAAAGCACAGAAGCTACCATTCCCGCTGACCATGAGTATCGGAACGGTAGTGACAGATCCGGACAGCAATCTGACCTTTGCAGATTATGTAAAACAGGCTGACAGCCTGATGTATGAAGAAAAAGTACAGAAACGTGCTGCCAGAAAATAAAAAGTGTATTTACAACAGAAGATTATTGTGCTATATTGAAACAGTATGATTAGCCGATGCTCAGATTACGGACACTCCGACCTTAGTCTTAGTATCAGGCGTTTAAAAAACAGGAGGAAAAAGAAATGATTTCTAAGGAAAAGAAAACAGCCATCATGAACGAGTATGCAAGAACCCCCGGTGACACCGGTTCACCTGAGGTACAGGTAGCAGTCCTGACTGCAAGAATCCAGGAGCTTACCGATCATCTGAAGGAGAACCCCAAGGATCATCATTCTCGTCGTGGTATGCTGAAGATGGTAGGTCAGAGACGTGGTCTTCTGGATTACCTGAAGAAGAAGGATATCGAGAGATATCGTGCATTAATCGAGAAGCTTGGCTTAAGAAAATAATGCTGACTGGTGAGCGGGGTCTGCCGATTACATCGGCGCTCCGCTTTCTCTGTGTATGTGATGACAGATATTCTGTCATTGCTTTGGGTAACAAGCGGTATGGAAGTGAGCCCCGAGACCGCTGAAAAGGGTATGTTGGGAAAAGCAACATGAATTTTTCAGTAGTTTCGGTAATCCTCCAGACCGTGGAAATATTTATTAAATTATTTATATCGTAGAGTGATAAGAGTGTCCCATGAGGAACACAAAAGATAAAGTCACGTACGATGGATAGGAGGAATTTATGTATCAAAGTTACAAGATGGATCTTGCAGGCAGACCTCTGGTGGTTGATATCAACCGTGTAGGTAAGCAGGCAAACGGATGTGCATTCATGCACTATGGTGATACCACTGTTCTCTGTACCGCAACCGCTTCCGAGAAGCCCAGAGACGGTATCGATTTCTTCCCTCTGAGTGTAGAGTACGAAGAGAAAATGTACGCTGTGGGTAAGATCCCCGGCGGCTTCAATAAGAGAGAGGGCAAGGCAAGCGAGAACGCTATTCTGACCAGCCGTGTCATCGACAGACCTATGCGGCCCCTGTTCCCCAAGGATTACCGTAACGACGTAACCCTGAACAACATGGTAATGAGCGTAGATCCCGAGTGTCGTCCCGAGCTGGTAGCCATGATCGGTGCTGCTATCGCTACCTGCATTTCCGATATTCCTTTTGATGGTCCCTGCGCTATGACCCAGGTAGGCATGATCGATGGCGAGTTCATCATCAATCCCAGCCAGGAGCAGTGGAAGAAGGGTGATCTGAACCTGACCGTTGCTTCTACCAGAGAGAAAGTGATCATGATCGAAGCAGGTGCTAATGAGATTCCTGAGGCTACCATGATCGAAGCTATCTACAAGGCTCACGAAGTGAACCAGACCATCATCGCTTTCATTGACAAGATTGTAGCAGAAGTCGGCAAGAAGAAGCACGAGTACACCAGCTGTGCTGTTCCCGCTGAAATGTTCGAGGCTATGAAGGAGATCGTATCTCCTGCGGAGATGGAAGAGGCAGTATTTACCGATGACAAGCAGACCCGTGAGGAGAACATCCGCGTGATCACCGACAAGCTGACTGAGGCTTTCGCTGAGAACGAAGAGTGGCTGGCTATCTTAGGTGAGGCTGTATATCAGTATGAGAAGAAGACCGTTCGTAAGATGATCCTGAAGGATCACAAGCGTCCCGATGGCCGTGCGATCACCCAGATCCGTCCTCTGGCAGCAGAGGTAGATATCATCCCCCGTGTACATGGTTCCGCTATGTTCACCCGTGGACAGACACAGATCTGTAATGTATGTACTCTGGCACCTCTGTCCGAGCAGCAGAAGATCGATGGCCTGGATGAGAACGAAGTAAGCAAGAGATATATGCATCATTATAACTTCCCTTCCTATTCCGTAGGTGAGACCAAGCCTTCCCGCGGACCCGGAAGACGTGAGATCGGTCACGGTGCTCTGGCTGAGAGAGCCCTGATCCCCGTACTGCCCAGTGAGGACGAGTTCCCTTATGCAATTCGTACCGTATCTGAGACTTTTGAATCCAACGGATCCACCTCCATGGCTTCCACCTGTGCTTCCTGCATGTCCCTGATGGCAGCAGGCGTACCCATCAAGAAGATGGTAGCAGGTATCTCCTGTGGTCTGGTAACCGGCGAGACCGATGACGATTTCGTACTGTTGACCGATATCCAGGGACTGGAAGACTTCTTCGGAGATATGGACTTTAAGGTAACCGGTACTACCGAAGGTATTACCGCTATTCAGATGGATATTAAGATCCACGGTCTGACCAGACCTATCGTAGAAGGCGCTATCGCAAGATGCCGTGATGCAAGACTGTTCATCATGGATACCTGCATGAAGCCTGCAATCTCTGCTCCCAGAACAGAGGTTGGCAAGTACGCTCCCAAGATCATCTCCATTCAGATCGATCCCGACAGAATCGGTGATGTAGTAGGTCAGCGTGGTAAGACCATCAATGAGATCATTGCACGTACCGGTGTGAAGATCGATATCACCGATGACGGTAAGGTATCTATCTGCGGTACTGATAAGGAAATGATGGATAAGGCTCTGGAGATGGTGAAGATCATCACAACTGACTTCGAAGAAGGTCAGATTTTCAAGGGCAAGGTAGTAAGCATCAAGGAATTCGGTGCATTCATCGAGTTCGCACCCGGTAAGGAAGGCATGGTACACATCTCCAAGATCGCTAAGGAGAGAATCAACCGTGTAGAAGATGTCCTGACCCTGGGAGACGTAGTAACAGTAGTATGCCTGGGCAAGGATAAGATGGGAAGAATCAGCTTCTCCATGAAGGATGTAGCTCAGCAGTAAGCTGAGAGAAATAAAGCCGCTGTGGGCGAAAGCCTGCAGCGGTTTTTGTGTGGTAAATTGAGAGTTAGTGAAATAATCCCGTAGCCCTTGGCAGGGTATAAGAAACGCGGCACGCTCGCGCTCTGTCGCAGA